>JAABUT010000032.1_pt1 | contig 223273 bp, 221 predicted proteins | sample 5559281 | NCBI WGS metagenome assembly JAABUT01 (sample SAMN10711880, study PRJNA513359) | rock metagenome | isolation source: Antarctica rocks | place: Antarctica: Victoria Land, Ricker Hills nord | collected 2016-01-04
CGCGCGGCGCTGCGCCGACAGCCGGCCCGGCAACCAGCCGGTCGCGATCCCCGCCTCGTTGTCCTCGGTGGTCGAGTGCGTCTCGTAGGTGAGCTCGACGGTCACGGGCCTTGGCGCGGCGCCCTGATCCCGCACAGCTGGCGCGACTGCGCGACGACGCGGCCTTCGCTGTCCCACACCACGGCGTCCTCCTCCATCAGGCCGCTGGTGACGTTGCTGCTGGTGAGCTCGACCCGGAGCCAGCCGGGCGCGGGTCGACCCCGGACGTGCCCCGTGAACTCCAGCGTGGGTGCCCACCCGAGGATGCCGAGGTCGAACGCCACCGGGGGCAGCGCGTCGAGGGCGAACAGGAGCATCACGGGGTCAGGCTCACGTCCGTCGCGCAGGCGGAGCCACCCCCGCATCGCCCCCTGCTGACTGGGCCGCCCCATCGCCCAGCCCGCGGTAGCGGGGTCGATGAGCAGGTCGAGGCGCTCCAGCAGCGACGCCGCCGCGAGGAAGGACGGCGGCGCCTCCTGCGCCGACACGCAGTCCTCGGGCGGCGGCATGGCCGGCGCGGGTGTCGAGCGGATCACCGTCGCCGACCCGTCCAGGTCGGCGAAGCTCGCGAGCGCGCGCATTCGCTCGACCAGAACGCCGTCCGGACCAGGCTGGCGCACGGACACCTGACCGGTCGACATCGTGCGCCCGACCCGGACCACCTCGGTATGCGCCTCTACCGCCCCGGGGGTAGCCGGTGTGACGAAGTACCCGCTCAGCGCGAGGACGTCGCCGTGCCCGCCGTCCTGCTCCAACCGCTGCTCCAGGGCGGAGGCAGCGAGCGCCATGATGACGCCGCCGTTGACGCCGTTGCCGATTCGCCAGCCCTCACCAAACCGGCCGGCGTAGGTGCCGGGGTGGCCGGGCATTGCCGACACGGCGATCTCGTCGTCGAACTCGAAGTGCCCGTCGGCCATAGCCCATCTTTACCAGAGGGGGGAACACGTACCTGAAGGAACGGTGACCGGCGCCGCCCACGGGTGTCCAATGGGGCAGACGCCAGCGCGACCGAAGGAGCTCCCCATGACGTCAACCACCACCGAGCCGGTCTCCCCCGAGGATGCCGCTCAGACCCCCAGCACCGCCGTAGAGCAATGGCTCACCGCCTTCGACGCCGCCCTCTCCTCAGGTGACACCCAAGGCGCGGCCGGTCTCTTCACCGAGAACGGGCTGTGGCGGGACCTCGTCGCCTTCACGTGGAACATCAAGACCGTCGAGGGCCGAGACCAGATCGCTGACCTGCTGCGGTCGACCCTCGAGCGGGTGCAGCCGAAGGGGTGGTCGCTGTCCGAGCCAGCGACCGGCGAGCCGGGGGGCGAGGAGGCGTGGATCGACTTCGAGACCGCCCAGGCGAGGGGGTTCGGGCACCTGCGCCTCCAGGACGGCAAGGCCTTCACGCTGTTCACGACGATGGTCGAGCTCAAGGGCTACGAGGAGCCGCTCGGCACGCAGCGCGAGAAGGGGGTCGAGCACGAGATCGTCAAGGGGCGGCGCTCTTGGCTCGAGCGCAAGACGGCCGCGGACGAGGCGCTGGGCGACACAGAGCAGCCCTACGTCGTCGTCGTCGGCGGCGGCCAGGGTGGCATCGGCCTCGGCGCCCGGCTGAAGCGACACGGCATACCGACCGTCATCCTCGAGAGGAACGAGCGGGCGGGCGACTCCTGGCGGAAGCGCTACAAGTCCCTCCATCTGCACGACCCGGTCTGGTACGACCACCTGCCCTACCTCAAGTTCCCCGAGCACTGGCCGGTGTTCGCGGCCAAGGACAAGATCGGCGACTGGCTCGAGCACTACGTCGCCCTCATGGAGCTCAGCTACTGGACCCGGTCGACGTGCCGCAACGCACGGTGGGACGACGAGGCGCAGGAGTGGGTGGTCACCGTCGACCGCCACGGCACCGAGGTGCAGCTGCGGCCCAAGCACCTCGTCGTCGCGCTCGGCGTCAGCGGCTACCCGAACCGCCCCACGTATGCCGGTCAGGACACCTTCCGCGGCGAGCAGCACCACTCGTCCGACTTCCCGGGCGGCGACGCCTACGCCGGCAAGAACGTCGTGGTCGTCGGGTCGAACAACTCGGCGTTCGACATCTGCGCGTCGCTGTGGGAGGCGGGCGCGCATCCGACGATGGTCCAGCGCTCCAGCACCCACCTCATCAAGAGCGACTCGCTGATGGACCTCGCCCTCGGCGACCTCTACTCCGAACGGGCCGTCGCGAGCGGGGTGACCACCGAGCGGGCCGACCTGATCTTCGCCTCGCTGCCCTACCGGATCATGCCCGGGGCAGTGAAACCGGCGTACGACGAGGCCCAGGTGCGCGACCAGGAGTACTACGACGGGCTGCGGGCGGCCGGGTTCGACCTTGACTTCGGCCACGACGGCTCCGGCCTGTTCATGAAGTACCTGAGGCGCGGCTCCGGCTACTACATCGACGTCGGCGCGGGCCAGCTGGTCATCGACGGACGGGTCCCGGTCGTCCACGGCCAGGTCGACCACCTCACCGAGGATGCCGTCGTGCTCACCGACGGCACGACGCTGCCCGCCGAGGTCGTCGTCTACGCCACGGGCTACCAGTCGATGAACGGCTTCCTCGAGACGCTCATCTCGCCCGAGGTCGCCGACCGGGTCGGCAAGGTGTGGGGCTACGGCTCGGAGACGACCAAGGACCCCGGCCCGTGGGAGGGCGAGCTGCGCAACATGTGGAAGCCGACCAACGTGGAGAACCTCTGGATCCACGGCGGTAACCTGCACCAGTCGCGGCACTACTCCCAGTTCCTCGCCCTGCAGCTCAAGGCACGCTACGAGGGACTCGACACCCCCGTCTACGGGCTCCAGGAGTCGCACCACCAGCGGTAGGTCCCCAGGTTTGTCGGTGCGGGCTGTCACTGTTCCGGCATGGAGATCCTGCTCGCACTCGCTGGCCTCGCCGTCGGTGCGCTGCTCGCGTGGCTCGTCGTGCAGTCTCGGTATGCGGTGCGCCTCACCTCGGCGGCCACCGAGCGCGACCTACTCCGCGAGCGCGTCATCGACCTCGAGGCCGCCCTCAGCGAAGACTCCGAGACGGCCCAGATGATCGCGCCGCTGCGCTCCAGCCTCGACCGGGTGGAGCAGCAGGTCCACGACCTCGAGCGCGAGCGCGTCGCCCAGTTCAGCGAGGTGGCCGCGGAGATGGCCCGGGTGTCGCGGACGACGACGGAGCTCGGCGCCCAGACCGCCTCTCTGGTGGGCTCGCTCAACGCCTCGTCGGTGCGGGGGTCGTGGGGGGAGGTGCAGCTGCGCCGCGTCCTCGAGCACGCCGGGATGCTCTCCCGCTGCGACTTCGACGAGCAGGTCACCTCGGTCTCGAGCGACGCCCGCACGGTGCGGCCCGACGTGGTCGTCCGCCTGCCGGGCGACAAGACTCTCGTCGTCGACGCCAAGGTCCCGATGACGGGCTTCCTCGCGGCGCAGGCCGAGGGCCTCACCGCCGACCGGCGCACCGCCGCCCTGGCCGCCCACGCCAAGGCCCTGCGCGGCCACGTCGACACCCTGGCCGCCAAGGCGTACTGGACGGCGTTCGAGACGACACCCGAGATGGTCGTCTGCTTCGTGCCGGGAGAGGCGATCCTCACGGCGGCACTGGCCCACGACCCCGGCCTGCACGACTACGCGATGTCGCGCCGCGTCGTGCTGGCCTCCCCCGCAACGCTGTTGGCGCTGCTGCGCACTGTCGCCTACACCTGGCGGCAGGACGCGCTGGCCGACAACGCTCGAGAGCTGCTCACCGTGGGCCGCGAGCTGCACGAGCGGCTGGGAGCCCTAGGGGCTCACGCCAGCACGATGGGGGCGGCCCTGCGCCGCTCGGTGGAGGCGTACAACGGGTTCGTGGGCTCCCTGGAGAGCCGCGTCCTGCCGACCGCCCGGCGCCTGCACGACCTCGGTCTCGTGGAGCGCCGGCTGCCCACGCTCGCGCCGGTGGAGGCGACCCCGCGTCCATTGACCGCCTACGAGCTCATCGAGGCGCTCGACGCCGACGTGAGCCGTCCCGAGCTCGATGTCGAGGAGGCGGAAGAGCGCACGCGCAGCGCCTGACGGTGCGCGTGGTCGCCCCCAAACCCTCAGAAACCGGGTCTACATGAGCGAATATGCCTGGCATCAGGGTGTTCTGGGTCGAGCGCAGCACCGGGCGGACCTCTGAGGCCGCGCACCCCGATGTCGACGGTCTGCTGGCCAGGGACGACGGTTGGCTCTGGCTGGACATCCCCGACCCGGACGAGCAGACCGCCGAGCAGCTGACGTCGAGCTTCGGCTTCCACGCCCGCGCGGTCCACGGCCGTGATGGAACGGGCGCACGTGCCGCGCTGAATCGTGGCCACCCTCACCCTCCGCCGAGGAGGCGTCGGTCAACCAGCTCGCCGAGGAGGTCGGCGGTCTGGAGAAGAGCGTCATGGCCCACATGGACGACAACGACCCGCACCCACCCGGTCTGGATCATCGTCCTCGTGGTCATCATGGTCATCCTGGCCGCGATGTGGGGCGTGCTGCTGCGCTGGGCGAAGCGCCAGGGCTGGTGGTGAGCCGGACCCAACCCCCCCACCGTCCGGCAGGGCGCGCCGGACGAGGGTCAGCGCAGCGCGCCGGACCCGACGACCGCGGGGTTGTGCCGCACGTGGTCCGGCTCCGAGCCCGACCGTGCCTTGAGGTCGCGGCGCAGCTCGGTGGGCAGCGCGAACAGCAGTGACTCCTCGGCCGCGACGACCGTCTCGGCGGGCGGGAAGCCGTGGTCGGTGAGGTAGGCGAGGACGTCGCGGACGAGGACCTCCGGGACGCTCGCTCCGGACGTGACCCCGACGGTGGACACGCCGTCGAGCCAGGCGTCGTCGATCTCGTCGGCGTAGTCGACCAGGTGGCTCGCGCGGGCCCCGTGGTCCAACGCGACCTCGACGAGGCGCACCGAGTTGGAGGAGTTGCGCGACCCGACGACCAGCACGAGATCACAGGCCGGCGCCATCTGTTTCACCGCGACCTGGCGGTTCTGGGTGGCGTAGCAGATGTCGTCGCTGGGCGGGTCCTGGAGCCTGGGGAACCGCTCACGCAGTCGGCGCACCGTCTCCATCGTCTCGTCGACCGAGAGCGTGGTCTGCGACAGCCAGACCACCTTCTCTGGGTCACGGACCCCGACGTTGGGCACATCGTCCGGGCCGTCGACCAGGGTGATGTGCTCGGGTGCCTCGCCCGCCGTGCCGACGACCTCCTCATGCCCTTCGTGCCCGATGAGGAGGATGTCGAAGTCGGCGTCCGCGAAGCGCACCGCCTCGCGGTGCACCTTGGTCACGAGGGGGCACGTCGCGTCGATGGTCTTGAGGCTGCGGGCCCTCGCCTCGTCGTGGACGACCGGGGCGACCCCGTGCGCGCTGAAGATCACCGTGGCGCCCTCCGGGACCTCGTCGGTCTCGTCCACGAAGATGGCGCCGCGCTTCTTCAGGGTGGTGACGACGTGCCGGTTGTGGACGATCTCCTTGCGCACGTAGACCGGGGCGCCGTACAGCTCCAGCGCCTTCTCGACCGTGACGACCGCGCGGTCCACCCCCGCGCAGTAGCCGCGCGGCGCCGCGAGGAGGACCTTCTTCACGGGGGGCACGGACATACCGTCATCGTACGGGGGCCACCGGTTGGGCCCCCCGACCCACGGCTGCTGGGCCGCGGTACACGCATACACGAACAAATCGCGGATCCGCATTTAGTGCGGTAGTCTTGACGCGTGACCACACCCGACCACCAGCCCTACGCCGCGATCCGCGCCAGCCTCGAGGCCGCCGCCGAGAGCCCCGACCCGGGTCAGGCCCTGCCGCACCTCCGGTCGGCCGCGGACCGGCTCACCGGGCTCATCGACGAGACCATGGCCAGCGCCGTCGTCGCCGGCCGGGCGTCGATCCGGTCCGTCGGGGCCGGTGTCGGCCTCTCGGAGAACGCCGTCGGTCCGCGCCTGGGCCGCACTCCCCTGCTCGCCCCGTATGCCAACGAGAGCGGTCGGGTGACCGCGGCCGGAGTCGAGCGAGCCCGCTACGACCAGGAGACCGGGCGCACGCCGGAGCCGGCCGCCGATAACGCGCAGAGCACTGACCCCCGCCCGCCGATGCGGTTCCGGCCGCGTCGCACCACCTGAAGGAGAGCCCATGGCCGTCCCGTCGAGCTCAGACAACACCCGTCCCGACCTCACTCACATCTTCGTCCTGCTCGACCGCAGCGGGTCGATGCAGTCGATCAAGGACGACATCGTCGGGGGGTTCGACGCCTTCGTCGCCGAACAGCGCCGCGGTGACGGCGAGTGCCGGATGTCGCTGGCCCGCTTCGACAACGAGTACGAGCTCGTCTTCTCCGACATCCCCATCGACCAGGTCGGCCCGCTGCAGCTCGACCCGCGCGGCAGCACCGCGTTGCTCGACTCGATGGGCCGGCTCATCGTCGACGCGGGGGCACGGCTGGCCGCGCTGCCCGAGGGCCGGCGCCCCGGCACCGTCGTCGTCGCCGTGATGACCGACGGGCTGGAGAACGCCAGCCGGGAGTGGACGCATCCCGCCATCAAGTCCCTCGTCGACCAGCAGTCGGGCACCTACGGGTGGCAGTTCCTATACATGGGCGCCGACCAGGACGCCGTGGAGGTGGGCAGTGGCCTGGGGATCGACGCCGCCCACGCGATGACGTGGACCCGGGGCAGCGCCGTGGCGGCCATGCAGGCGACGTCGGCGAAGGTCGCCGACCTCCGTCGCGCCCGCCGTGCCGACCCGGCGGCCGCGATGCGCGCCTACACCGCGGCCGAGCGCCGGGAAGCGTCCGCCGAGTGACCCTAGGGTGAGGAGGTGACCGCCGGAGCCGCGCTGCCCGAACGGGCCGCCGACACCAGTGCCGAGGCGCCGTGGCCGGTGCGGGTGCTCAGCCTCAAGATCGCCGACTACGTCGACAAGATGTCGGCGCTCTGGGTCGAGGGCCAGGTGGTACAGGTCAACCGTCGAGGCAGCACGGCGTACCTCACCCTGCGCGACCCCGACGTCGACATGTCACTGTCCGCGAGCATCTCGGTGCACGCCATCGCGGCGATGGGCGCCCCGCTGGTCGAGGGCGCCCGGGTCGTCCTGCAGGCCAAGCCGGTGTTTTGGCCGAAGCGCGGGACGCTTATGCTCGACGGCCGACAGATTCGGCCCGTCGGGGTCGGCGACCTGCTCGCCCGCATCGAGATCCTCAAGCAGCGGCTGGCCGCCGAGGGGCTGTTCGCCGCCGACCGGAAGCGCCCGCTGCCGTTCCTGCCCGGCTGCGTCGGTCTCATCACCGGTCGGGACAGTGCGGCAGAGAAGGACGTCGTCGAGAACGCCCGGCGCCGGTGGCCGTCCGTGCGGTTCACCGTGCGTCAGGTGGCGGTTCAAGGCAGCGACGCGGTGACCGAGGTAACCGCCGCCCTGCGCGCGCTCGACGCCGACCGAGGGGTCGACGTCATCGTCATCGCCCGCGGTGGTGGCGCCGCCGAGGAGCTGTTGCCGTTCTCCAACGAGACCCTGCTGCGGGCCGTGTCTGACGCGGTGACTCCCGTCGTGAGCGCCATCGGTCACGACGTGGACACCCCGCTGCTCGACTTCGTGGCCGACTGGCGGGCGTCGACGCCGACCGACGCCGGCAAGCGCGTCGTTCCCGACGCCCAGGCCGAGCTCGAGCGGGCTCAACAGGCTCGCCAGCGGGCCAGGCGCGCCGTGGCTCGTCGCCTTGACCACGAGGGCCACCTCCTGCACGCGCTGCGCACCCGACCGGTCATGGCCGACCCCACGGCGTTGGTCGTCCGTCAGCGCGAACAGGTCGTCGCCCTGCGGGCGCGCGCCCAGGAGCGGGTCGTCGCCCGCCTGCACCGCGGCGATGACGAGGTGCGCCATCTCGCCGCCCGCGTCCGAGCCCTGTCACCGCAGTCCACCCTCGAGCGCGGGTATGCCGTGGTGCAGCACCGCGACGGGCGGGTCGTCGTCGCCCAGGACGAGCTGCAGACCGACGAGCTGCTCCGGGTGCGGGTGGCGCGCGGCGACTTCGGCGTCCGCACCGTCGGACGCCCCAACTAGGGTTGCCGCATGGCCAAGGCCCCCAGCAGCCCTCCCGCCGGCGGTGACGCCTCCGCCACCGCGGCCGCCGATGCCAGTGCGGCCGCCCCAGCATCTGAGCCGGGCCCCGAGTTCCCTGACGTCGCCGACCTGTCCTACGAGACCGCGCGCGACGAGCTGGGCGCCATCGTGGCCCAGCTCGAAGGAGGCCAGGTGCCCCTCGAGGAGGGGATGCGGCTCTGGCGGCGCGGCGAGGCCCTGGCGGCGCACTGCACGTCGTGGCTCGACGGCGCGCAGCGACAGATCAGCGAGTCGGGGCCGGCTGCAGCGCCGTGACGAACGTCGCGACCTCGTCGTCCGGTGCGGTCGCGGTGATGACCGTGACGAGTCCGGTCGAGGCCGCTGCCCCGGAGGGCAGGTCGACCAGGCTGGTCCGCGGCTGCGGTGAGGTCGCCTGGTAACGCGCCCAGGTGCGCCCGCCCACCTGCACCTGGCCGGTCGGCTTCCCCTCCCCCGTACCGGCCTGGAGCCAGGCCGGGCTCGAGGTCTTGGTCTGGCGGATGGCGACGTAGCCGCCCTGTGGGGTAGACCACCCGCCCTGCCAGGTCGGCAGCCCGTCGGTGCTCGCGGCATACCGGGCGTTGGTCGCTTTCCACCCCGACGGGAGGCCGACGGGCGCGGCGAAGGGGAGCCCGGCCTGCATCGCCGCGTCCGCCACGACCGAAGCGGCGTCGACGGGTGGCTGGGTGATCCCGGTGGTGCGCGGCACGATCGCCACGAGGACGGCGACCATTCCCAGGATGACGAGAAGTGAGCGGACCATGTTGCCGCTCGAGCCCATCGAGTAGCGGCTGGCCGGCGCGGCGGCCACCGGCGCTAGGGTCTCCGGGGTCTCCGGGCTCTCCGGGGCGTCCGGAACCGAGGGTGGTGACGCTGGAGGCGGCTGGCCTGGGCCCGGCGAGCTCATGGCCTCATCGTCTCCCTTGACGCCCCGGAGACCAAACGTGGTCCCCCTAGAGTTGGCCCGCAGCCTGCGACGGAGGAGACGTGTGCCGATGAGCCCCACCCCCAGTCCACCCAGCCCGCCCAGCGCGCCCGACCGGCCCCCGGTGCTCGTCATCGGCGAGGCGCTGGTCGACGCCGTCGAGCGCAGCGGCTCGCCGGCAGTGGAGCACGTGGGTGGCAGCCCCGCCAACGTCGCCTTCGGTCTGGCCGCCCTCGGACACGATGTCGCGCTGGCCACCTGGGTCGGGGCCGACGACCGGGGCCGCCGGATCGCGGAGCGCTGTCGCGACATGGGGACCCGACTGGTCGATGGGAGCGACGGCGCCGACCACACCTCGGTGGCTCGGGCGGTGCTCGACGACGAGGGCGCGGCGACCTACGACTTCGACGTCACCTGGGAGGTCCCCGCCATCTCGGAGCTGGACGGCTACCGGCACGTGCACACCGGGAGCATCGCCGCCGTCCTCGAGCCCGGTGGCACCCAGACCGTCGATGCGGTCGAGCGTGCGCGCGCCACCGCCACGGTGTCCTACGACCCGAACGCCCGGCCCAGCCTCATGGGATCGCCCGACGACATCCGCCCCCGGATCGAGGCCCTCGTCGCGCTCGCCGACGTCGTCAAGGCCAGTGACGAGGACATCGCGTGGCTCTACCCCGACCGCTACGTCCCGGATGTGCTCCGGCACTGGGGGGCCCTCGGTGCCTCGCTGACCGTGGTCACGCGCGGTGGCGAGGGAGCGCTCTATGCCCTGCACCACGTCGGCTCGGTGGCGACCGCGGCGGCCACGTCGACCGAGGTCGCCGACACGGTCGGCGCCGGTGACTCGTTCATGGCCGGGCTGATCTCGGGCCTGCTCGACGCCGGCCTGCTCGGCGGGATCGAGGCGCGCGACCGGCTGGGGGCCGCGACCCTGAAGCACGTGCAGCCGGCGATCGCGCGGGCCATCGCCACGGGGGGCATCACCGTGGCGCGAGCCGGGGCCTACGCCCCCCGCCGATCCGAGCTCAGCCGCTCGTAGCCGCATACCGTTCCGCCTGGTCCTGGAGCCGTCGCGCCGCCTGTTGCGGTCCGGGCCGTGAGCACGCCGGTGCCCGGGAGAGCGGGTCTCCCGGGCACCGGCGTTCGTGGTCCTTGCTGAACGTCAGCCCTTGACGGCGCCTGACGTCATGCCGCGGATGAAGTAGCGCTGCAGGGAGAGGAACACGATCAGCGGCACGATGATCGTGACGAACCCCGCGGCCGGGATGAGCTCGCGCCCCTGACCCGTCTGACCCTGGAGTCCCTGGAGAGCAACGGTGAGGATGGTGTTGTCGCCGCGGCCGAGGAACAGCAGCGCGATGAGCAGGTCGTTCCAAACCCAGAGGAACTGGAAGATCGCGAACGAGGCCAGCGCCGGCGTGGACATCGGGATGATGAGCCGCCAGAACGTCGTGAAGTGGCTCGCCCCGTCGATCTTGGCCGACTCGATGATGGCCATCGGCAGACCCGACATGTAGTTGCGCAGGATGTAGACCGCCAGCGGCATCCCGAAGCCGATGTGGGCGAGCCACACCGCCAGGAACGTGCCGTTGAGGCCGACAGTCCCGTACAGCTTGAGCAGGGGCACGAGCGCGACCTGGTTGGGCACGACGAGCAGGCCGACGACGACGACGAAGACGATGTCGCGGCCCTTCCACTGCATGAACGTGAACGCGTATGCCGCGAACGCCGCGATGAGGATCGGGATGACCGTCGCGGGCACCGTGACGATGAAGCTGTTGACGAACGCCTGGCCCATGTTGACGCCGGCGTCGTTCGTCGTCAGCACGCGGACGTAGTTGTCGACCGTCCACGAGGTGAAGTCGAGCGGGTTGGCGATGGCGGCCCACCACCCAGAACCGAACTGCGCGTCACGAGTTCGGAACGAGTTGATGAGCAGCCCCAGGACCGGGACGATCCACAGCAGGCACAGCACGACCACGACGAGGCGCACGGGCCAGGTGGCGCTACCGGGCCCGCTGCCGGCCTTGCTGTGCCGCAGGACCTGTTGGGACTGCTGGGGGATCTCCTCCGGAGCGCCGACCCCCGGTTGCAGTGACGTGCTCATCGTGCAGCCTCCTCGGCCCGGAAGTTGCGGACCTGGTAGATCAGGACCGGGATGATCGCGATCATGAGAATGACAACGATCGACGCGGCGTAGCCATAGTTGCCCTGGGTGAACATCTCGTCGTAGAACCGCCGGCCGATGACGTCGGTGTTGAAGTTGCCGTTGGTCGTCACGTAGACGATGTCGAAGACCTTCATGACCCCGATGAGCACCGTGATGAACACCGTGATGAGGGTCGGCCGGATCTGCGGGATGATGAGGCTGAAGAAGATTCGCCGCTCACCCGCGCCGTCGATGCGGCCGGCCTCCAGGGTGTCCTCCGGGACTGACTTGATGGCCGCGGAGAGCAGCACCATGGAGTAGCCGACCTGCGTCCAGACGAGGATGATCATGAGCAGCAGGCTGTTGAGGTGCAGGGTGTCGATGGAGTACCAGAAGAACGGCCCTTTGTCGAAGAGGCCGAAGACGGCGTTGAGCAGCCCCGTCTGCGGGGTGCCGGACGGCTGGTACTCGTAGATCGTGCGCCAGATGGTCGCCGCGCCGACCATGCTGATGGCCATCGGCAGGAAGATGAGCGTCTTGCTGACCTTCTCGCCGCGGGGACGGAGCCGGTCGGCGAGCACGGCCACCCCCAACCCAAGGGCCACGGTCAGTGCCGGCACGATGAGGATCCAGAGCACGTTGTTGAAGAGCACCTGGAGAAAGGTGGGGTCGGTCAGCAGGTTGGCGTAGTTCTTGAACCCGACGTATGCGGTCGAGTCCTCGTTGGCGAAGCTGTACTGGATCGTCGAGATCGCGGGATAGATGAGGAAGACGGCAATCGCCAGAATCGCCGGGCCCGCGAACATCCACGGTTTGACCCGGTCCTCCCACTTCCCCTTCAGCGACTCGGCCAGCTTGTTGAGGAGCCAGAACAGAATCATGGAGCCGCCGATACCACCGATGATGGCGATGACGGCGTTGAGGATCTTGATGGTCAAGGACCCGGTCCATTCTCAGAAGGTGCCGCACGGGTGGTGGTCACCCGACAGCCGCGGGACACCTCCGAAGAGGTCCGCCCGCGGCCGCCGGGCCGGCGTCAGCTGCTCTTGGGGAAGCTGTTGTCGATGTTGTTCAGCGCGGTGTCGAGGTCCTCTTGGCCGGAGATCCACTTGATCGGCTCGGTCCAGAACGTGCCGGCGCCCACCTTGGCCGGCATGAGGTCCGACCCGTCGAAGCGAGCGGCCGTGGACTTGTAGAGCACGTCGGTCGCAATCTTCTGCAGAGTCTTGCTCGGGTAGAGCGAGACGTCGAAGGTCTTGTGCGGCGAGAAGTAGCCCGCCTTGCCGGCCTCGATCCCGTTGTCCTTGCTGGCGATGAAGTTGCGCAGCTTGATGCTGTTGGCGTCGTTGTTGAAGACCGACGCCAGGTCACCACCGGTCAGCACGGGGTTCTCGCCCGCGGTCTTGGGCGGGAAGGGGTAGACGCCGACCTCGGTGTCGAGCTTCGCGAGGACGTCGTCCGGGAAGCCGCCCTTGCCGGCGATGAAGGTCGCCTGCTTGAACAGGTAGCACCCGGGAGGCTGCTTGAACAGCGGGTTCCCACCGGTCTGGAAGTTGGTGGCGACGATGGCCTTGGTGCCACCGAGGACGTTGCCGTCGGTGAACGCGATCTTCTGGAAGTACTCGAACGCCGGCTTGATCTCGGGGCTGTTGAACTTCAGCTGGCCGGTCACCCACTTGTCGTAGTTGTCCGGGCCCGCGAGCCGCAGCACGAGGTCCTCGATCCAGTCCGTGATCGGCCAGCCGGTCGCATTGCCCGACTCCGCCGCGATGCACCAGGGGACCTTGCCCTGACCCTTGATCGTGCTGCTCAGCGCCAGCATCTCGTCGAGTGTCTGCGGCTGCTTGTAACCAGCGGCCGAGAACGACGGAGCGTCGGTCCACAACAGGCTCTTGACGCTGACGGCGGACGGTAGGCCGTAGACCTTGCCGTCAGCACACGTGCCGGCGCCGACGAAGCCGGGGACGAGCGTCGTCTTGTCGGTGGCGACGGTGGCGTCGTCGTACGCCAGGACCTTCTTCTGCTTGGACAGGTCACACATCACGCCCGGCTGGGGGAAGAGGCCGACGTCGGGCGGGTTGCCACCGGCGACGCGAGCACGGATCTCGGTGTCCCAGGACGCCGCTTTGGTGTATTTGACGGTGAACCCGTTCGCCGACGCGAACTTGTCGAGGTCCTTCTTGAAGGCCGTCTCCTGCTCGTTGCCGAAGCCGTACATGACTTCCACACTTGACTTCCCCGGCCCACTCGCCGTGGCGTTACCACCTCCACCCGAGCTGCTCGACCCCCCTGACGACAGACAGCCCGAGGCGAGGCCGGCCACGGCCACACCGACGAGAGCGGTCACGCTTGCCCTGCGACTGATCATTGTTCTGACTCCTCCTTGGAGGTGATCCGGGGGCATCCTTGGCCCCGCGCGGGCCGGCCGCTAGCGACCGGGCGACAGGAGACCGGCATGGTCGCCGGTCATTGTCAGAGGCGCTGGGGCGCGCCTCGAAGTCTCCTCGTCTCTGTTGGGCTCATTCGACACCACTCCAGGCGATCGGCGCCACACCAGACACAGGATTTCCCGATTCGTGACCTGTACCGGTTCAGTGAGCTCAAGGGGGGACGGGCTCGAAGCGTCGCTTGGTCAGCAGAAGAAGGTGATTTTGTCCTTGCCCTACGACGGTGACGCAACCTTCCGCCAGCCCCTGACCGCGTGCTGGACGCGGCGATACGGCCACCCTCGGCCCCCTACAGTGGAAATCCGTGCTGCAAGAGGAGAACCGATGCCCGTGACCGCCCCTTCCTCCCCCACGTTCGGGAGCCGGCCATGAGCCTTCTGGACTTCGCGGACCTGTTGTCTGCCAACCGGTCCTACGCCGAGACCGCGCCGGTCAAGGGGTTCGACGGCGTGGCCCACGCCGGCGTGGCCATGGTCACCTGCATGGACTCGCGCATCGACCCGCTGCGCATGGTGGGCCTGAAGCCGGGAGACGCCAAGATCTTCCGCAACCCCGGGGGCCGGGTCGACGACGCGGCGCTGGAGGCCATCGTCCTGGGAGTGCACCTGCTGGGGGTCAACCGGGTCCTCGTCGTCCCCCACACCCGGTGCGCCGTGGCCTCCAACACGGCCGCCGAGCTGCGCGACCGGGTGAGCGCCTCGGCCCGCACCGACGCCACGTGGTACCCCTTCCACGTCGTCGAGGACCAGGAGGCGGTGCTCCGTCTCGACGTCCGCAAGGTCCTGACGCACCCGTTGATCCCGGACTCCGTCCTCGTCGGCGGGTTCCTTTACGACGTCGACACCGGGTTGCTCAACCAGGTCGTGTGACGGCGCCTCGTCCGGTCAGCCGTCGACGACGAGCAACCCCCACGTGTCGAACTCGGGCACCTCGAGCGTGATCTGGTCCCCGTGGTCGCGCACCACCAGCTGCTTCAGCTCCGGTCCGCCCAACGGGTGACCGAACCACGCCCGCGGTCCGGGCTGGACGACCCGCACCCGCACGGTGACCCCGGCCACGGGGGTGGTCGGTGTCCTCGGCTCGTTCCACCGTGTGTCCGCCTGGTCACGAAGGTCGACGAGCTGCACGACGAGCCGGCCACCGACCCGGCTCGTGCGCACCCATACGCGCCCGGCTTCAGGACGCAGGCTCACGGGAACGCCGGTCACGTGGACGTCCTCGTTGACTCCGCCCACCGTGGACTGCGTGGTCGTGCCGCTCTCAGGTCCGAACAGCAGGTCACCGTTAGCGACGGAGAAGTCGGTGAACGCGCGCAGCGTGCGCGCCGCGGAGTCGTCGAGGATCGCATGACGGGGGTAGTACGGGTCGACGAGGACCGCGTTCACCTCACCGAACAGCAGCGACTGGCCGCCCGAGGCCCACACCGTCGAGAGCGCGAGCGCCGCCGCCGCCACCTGCGGCGCTCCACCGGCCGTGGCGAAGGGCGACTGGTATGCCGCGAGCACGACCGGTCGGTGGGGCGCCAGGTCGCGGGCCACCTCGACGAGCCGCACGAGGTCGGCATACTCGTCGTGCGGGGACCAGACCTCGATATAGGTCACGTCCTGACGCGCCCGCACCGTGCGACGCGTCGGAAAGTCGTTGACGTTGTTGAAGATCAGCACGGCCCCGGGCAGCGTCTCTCGCACGGAGTCGATCAGCGCGGGGAAGGCCTCCGCGAGGTCGACCCTGGTGCCCCCGGCGGTCAGTGCCGCCCTCGGGTGGCCGTACTGGTCGAGGTGCAGACCGTCGAACCCGACCTCGGACACGGCCCGCCGCATGGCATCGACGATGTGTGTCGTCCAGGTGGAACCTGGGCTGACGTCCATGATCCACAGGAAGTCAGCCAGCATCCATGGCGACCCGTCGCGGCGGTGCAGCACCTCGTCCGGGTGTTGCGCGGCGTAGTCGGCACCGGCCCCGTAGACGGCGGCGTAGGCCAGAGCAGACGCGCCGAGCCCGTGGACCGTCTCGACGAGCTGACGCACGGTGGTCAGGGACAGGGTGCGGCCCAGCGCGTCCTGATAGGTGTCAGCCGGAGGCACCAGCTCGGCGTGCCGGTACATCCAGTCATAGAACTGGACCGCGTTGACGTGGAAAGCGCGCAGTGAGTCGCGCAGCTCCTCGGCGTCGTCGCGGCCCGGGGGGAAGTTGGCGAGGAACCCGTAGCGGGGCCGCGAGAGTGGGTCGGCCAGCACGTCGAACGCCGTAGCGACCGAGCTTTCGCCCGTTCGGACCCGCACCGCGTAGGACCCCTGGCTCCCAGTCCCGAGCTCGACCACCTGCCGACCCGGTCGAACATCCACGGTCAGGTCCGCCCAGACCTCACCGAGGTGCGTGACCTCGACCGCGGCGGTGCCCGTGCTCGTGCCGTCGACCAGGACCCGGACGATGTCACCGGGACGGTAGGCCGTGCGCTCGGGGCGGACGTCCAGGGTCACGCCGTGAACACGGCATCGACCTCGGGGATGCGTTCGCGGTAGCCGCGGAGCAACGACCGGGCCGTGGTCACCGAGTCGACGAGCGGGTGCAGGGCGAACGCCCGCTCGGCCGCCGCCGCCGAGCCGGTCTCCGCGGCCTCGATCGTCAAGCGCTCCACGGCCTTGACCTGGGCCATAAGGCCCAGCTGGTGCAGGTCGGGCGGGGTCACCGTCAACGGACGAGGGCCGTCCTGACCGACGGTGACGGGCACCTCGACCACGGCGTCGGAGGGCAGGGCGGAGACTGTCGACCCGTTGGCGACATTAAGGATCATCGTGGCCCGTTCGTCGTGGGTGATGGCCCGCATCAACGACAGGGCCACCCCTTCGTACCCTCCGACGTCGGCGACCTCGGCGGCGCCGCCGCGTGGCGCCCCGGCGTGCTCGGCCGCCATGTAGGTGCTCTCCCGCTCGTGCCGCGCAGCCGTCCACCGCTCCTGCGCCTGCGCCGGGTCTTCCTGCGCGGCGAGATAGAAGGCCTCCTGCTGTCCGCGCAGGAACTCGCCCCGGGTCCTCCCACCGGCGGCGATCGCGGCAACCGCATCACGGGTGAAGTCGTAGTAGTAGAGGTACTCGTTGGGCAGGGCCCCGAGGGTGCGCACCCAGTCCAGCCCGAACAGCTGGCCCTCCTCCGTCGCGCCGAGCAACGCGTCGTCGGCCAGCAGCCGCGGAAGCAGGTCCTCACCGCCCACCCCGAGACCGCGCAGCCACCCGAGATGGTTGAGCCCCACGTAGTCGAGCTCCAGCGTCGTATCCGCCGGAACGCCCAGCAGGCGAGCAGCCCTTCGGGCCATGGTGATCGGCGTATCGCAGATGCCGACGACCCGTGGTCCGAGCACGGCCTGCATGGCCTCGGTGATCATCCCCGCGGGGTTGGTGAAGTTGATGACCCAGGCGTCCGGGGCGACCGCCCGCACCCGCTGGGCGATGGCGCGCGCGACCGGGACCGTGCGCAGCCCGTAGGCGACTCCGCCCGGCCCGGTCGTCTCCTGGCCGAGGACCCCGAGGTCCAGCGCCACCCGCTCGTCCTGCACACGGGCGGCCAGCCCGCCGACGCGCACCGCGGAGAAGACGAAGTCCGCACCTTCGAGGGCCCGGTCGAGATCGGTGGTGGTCGTCACCCGCGGCGCCTCCGCTCCGCCGGCCTCGGTGAGCGGAGCCAGCACGTGCGCCATGACGTCGAGACGTGCGGCCTCGGTGTCCTGCAGCACCACCTCCGTGACGCCTGACCCGGTTGCCGTCAGCGCGGCATACACGAGGGGGGTGCGAAAACCCCCGCCCCCCAACATGACCAGCCTCATGGAAGGGTCAGATGCTTCCGCACCGACTCGGCGAGGCGGTCCGCGACGGCCTGAGCGCGCGACTGGTCAGCCGCTTCGACCATCACTCGGACGAGCGGCTCGGTGCCCGACTTGCGCAGGAGCACGCGCCCGCTCGTGCCCAGCTCGTCAGAGGCTCGGGCGACGTCGCCCTGGACGCCGGTATGCGTGTCCGCCCGCGACGAGTCGACGCCGCGGACGTTGACCAGCACCTGCGGCAGGCGGGACATCACCCCGGCGAGGTCGGCCAACGAACGTCCGGTCTCGGCGACCCGGGCCGCCAGCATGAGCCCGGTGAGCACGCCGTCCCCGGTGGTGCCGTGCTTGAGGAAGATGACGTGACCACTCTGCTCGCCGCCGAGGGCGAACCCGCCGGCTTTCATGTCCTCGAGCACGTATCGGTCACCGACTGCGGTCTGTCGCACCGTGATCGCTTCGCGCTGCATCGCCTGGAGCATCCCCAGGTTGGACATGACGGTGGCCACCAGCGTGTCTGCGGGCAGTCGGCCCTTGTCGCGCAACGAGATGGCCAGCACCGCCATGATCTGGTCACCGTCGACGGGCCGGCCGGACGCGTCGACCGCGAGACAGCGGTCCGCGTCGCCGTCGTGGGCGATACCGAGGTCGGCTCCGGCGTCGAGCACCGCCGCACACAGGCGCTCGAGGTGGGTCGAGCCGTAGCCGTCGTTGATGTTGAGACCGTCGGGGTCTGCCCCGATGACGGTGGCCTCGGCGCCGGCCCGGCGGAACGCCTCGGGCGACACGGCCGAGGCGGCACCGTTGGCGGCGTCGACGACGACGTGCAGCCCGTCGAGCCGGTTCGGCAGGACCGACAGGAGGCGCTGGACGTAGCGCTCCGCCCCGTCGTCGAGCGAGCGCACGCGGCCGACGCCGGCGCCGGTGGGTCGCTGCCACGGTTCGCGCATCCGCGCCTCGATGGCGTCCTCGACGTCGTCGGGCAGCTTGTGTCCGCCCCGCGTGAAGAACTTGATCCCGTTGTCGGGCATCGGGTTGTGCGAGGCCGAGAGTACGACGCCGAGGTCGGCGCCGGTGTCGGCGGTGAGGAAGGCGATGGCCGGGGTCGGCAGGACGCGGGCATCAAGGACGTCGACCCCGGCCGAGGCGAGCCCGGCCACGGTCGCGGCGGACAGGAACTCGCCGGATGCGCGGCCGTCGGTGCCGACCACGGCCGTGGGCCGGTGGCCTTCGAACTCGCCGGACTCGGCCAGCACGTGCGCCGCGGCGACGGCCAGATCGAGGGCCAGCTCGGCCGTGATGTCGTGGTTCGCCAGACCCCTGACGCCGTCCGTTCCGAACAGTCGAGCCACTGTGGGTGTCCGCCTTCCTGCGTCGGCCGTCGAGGGTCCCCGATGCGCCGGCGACCGAACCTACTACGGGTCGCGTCACGGTCCCTCGGGGGGAAGGCGGCGAGGGCGGCCCCGGCCGAACCGGGACCGCCCTCGTCGCGACGATGGGTCAGCGCTTGCTGTACTGCGGTGCCTTACGGGCCTTCTTCAAACCGGCCTTCTTGCGCTCGGGGACGCGCGCGTCTCGCGTGAGGAACCCGGCCTTCTTGAGGGTGGCGCGGTTCAGCTCCTCGTCGACGCCGTTGAGGGACCGAGCCACACCGAGGCGGACGGCGCCGGCCTGACCGGAGGGACCGCCGCCGTGCACGCGCACGAGCACGTCGTAGGCGCCGGTCAGGTCGAGGACCGCGAAGGGCTCGCTGACGATCTGCTGGTGCACCTTGTTGGGGAAGTAGGCCTCGAGCGTCCGGCCGTTGATGGTCCACTCGCCGGTGCCCGGCACGATGCGGACCCGGGCGATGGCCTGCTTGCGCCGGCCGGTGGCTGCGCCGGGGGCGGAAGCACTCGGGCGGCGGGCGGGCTCACCGGCCGCGCTGGCGGAGGTGGACTCGGACGTGTAGGAGCTCAGCTCCGGCTCGTCGGTCTCGAGGACGTCAGTGGCGGTGTCAGACACGGGTTTCCTTTGGTGTTCTCAGTGGCAGATGAAGTCGGGAGGCTCGAGACGATGCGGCGCGCTTACTGCGCGACCTGCGTGAGCTCGAAGGGCACGGGCTTCTGGGCCTCGTGGGGGTGCGCCGGGCCGGTGTAGACCTTGAGCTTGGTCATCTGCTGGCGAGCCAGGGAGTTGTGCGGCAGCATCCCGCGGATGGCCTTCTCGACCGCCTTGGTGGGGTGCTTGTCGAGCAGCTCGGTGTAGGACGTGGACTTCAGGCCACCCGGGAAGCCGGAGTGCGTGTAGGCCTTCTTCTTCTCGGCCTTGGAGCCGGTCAGGACGACCTTGTCGGCGTTGACGATGATGACGAAGTCGCCCGTGTCGACGTGCGGGGCGAAGGTCGCCTTGTGCTTGCCGCGCAGGAGGATCGCGGTCTGGCTGGCCAGCCGGCCGAGCACGACGTCGGTCGCGTCGATGATGTGCCAGGCGCGGGTGACCTCGCCGGGCTTGGGGGTGTACGTGCGCACAGTGGTCAGCTTTCCTGTCGATGAGAGTCTGGTAGGCCGCGTCCTGGCCGCGAGAGTGGTCAGTGGCCCTCGGAGGGGATCCGGGCCGGCCGAGCCCACCGCGCGTCGAGGCAGCACAACTCCTCCATTCTAGGGCGTGCGAAGGACCCTCCAAAATCACGGGTGACTCGCCGGCATACCCACCTTGACCTGCGGCGATGCCCGCCTTGGCCGGCGGTGCATAGATGTTGTGCAAACAGACTGTGCAGAGGTATTGTGCACGCATGACGACCGAGCCCCCCACCGAGCTGCACCTGACCGCCGAGGCGGTCAAGGTCCTGGCCCACCCGCTGCGGTCCCGCATCGTGGGTCAGCTGCGCCGCAGCGGCCCGGCCAGCGCCACGGAGCTGGCCGGCCTGCTGGGCACGAACTCCGGAGCCACGAGCTACCACCTGCGCCGCCTCGAGACGGTGGGTCTGGTGGCCGACACCCACGAGGGCCGGGGCAAGGAACGGCTCTGGCGGGCCGCGACCGAACAGCACTCGTGGACCCAGAGCGAGCTGGTCGACGACGAGGACGCCCTCACCGCCCTGAACTGGTTGTCGCGCGACTACGTCCGGCACTTCGCCGCCAAGGCCGAACAGTGGCTGGACGTCGAGCACACCTGGCCCGTGGAGTGGGTCGACCAGCTGGGGCTGAACGACAACGTGGCCCTGGTCACCCTCGAGCAGATGACGCGGATGCGCAGTGAGCTCGAGGAGGTGCTGCAGAGATACCGCCGGGTCGGGCAAGGCAACCCGCAGGCCAAACGCATCGCCGTCTACACCTACGCCTACCCGGTCGACCTCGACGGGTCGCCCCGGGGGACCCGGTCGTGACCGGGCCGCGCGATCGTGCGTTTGACGGCACCAAAGACCGGCGCCATCCACCACGAACGACCCTGTCGCCGGCCGCGGCAGGGCGGGTGTTCCTCACCCTGACGACCACGCGGTGGTTCCCCGTAGGTCTGGTCATCGGGCTGATCACGCTCTGGCCCCTGGAGCGTGGACTGTCCGTCCCGGAAGCCTTGTCGGCGGCGTCCCTCACGGGGTTCACCGTGTTCCTCCTCGAGCTGCCCACCAGCGGCTTCGCCGACGCGTTCGGCCGGAAACCGGTCTACGTCACCGCCGCCGTCGTCTACGTCGCCTCGTCGGTGGTCTTCCTCACGGCCACGGCCTGGTGGCAGTTCGCCGTGGCGGCCGTGCTGACCGGGGTCTTCCGAGCCCTGGACTCCGGACCACTCGACGCCTGGTACGTCGACACGGTGCACGCCACCACTCCCGGCGCCGACGTCGGCGGCGCGCTGTCCGCCCAGGGCGTCGTCATGGGGGTGTCGATCGCCGCGGGTGCCGTCGTCTCGGGCGGCCTGGTCTGGTGGCACCCACTGCGCTCCCAGAGCGGCCTGTTCCTGCCGGGGCTGGTCTGCATCGGCCTCACCGTCGTCCACCTGGTGACCGTGCTCGTGCTGTTGCGGGAGCACCGCGAGGCGCACGGGGCGAGAGCGGGTGCGCGGGCGCTGGCCTCGGTTCGGACGGCTCCGGTGGTGGTGCAGGGCGGCGTACGCCTGCTCGGCACGAACCGTGTCCTGCTCGGCCTCGTCGCGGTCGAGCTGTTCTGGGCGATGGCCATGGTCGTCTTCGAGACCTTCCAGCCCGTCCGGCTTGCCGAGCTGCTGGGCAGCGAGGAGCGAGCCGGGGCGTTCGTCGGGCCCGTGGCCGCCTGCGGCTGGGCCCTCTTTGCCCTGGGTTCCGGGTTGGCCGGAATCTCCAGCCGCCACATCGGGGTCACCTGGACGGCCATCCTGACCCGTGTCCTCAACGGCCTAGGGGCGGCCGCCATGGGGCTGGTCGCCGGTCCGGTCGCCCTCGTCGCCGCGTATGCCGTCACCTACACCCTGCACGGTGGCGGGGGTCCGATGCACGGCACGCTCCTGCACCGGGAAGCGACGGCCGAGAACCGGGCGACGGTGTTGTCCATCAACTCCATGGTCTCCTTCCTGGCCTACAGCGCAGTGCTGCTGCTGGGAGGCCTGCTCGCCGGAGCCACGTCGACCGCCACGGTCATGGTCCTGCTCGGTGCGGTCAGCGTGCTGGGGGCGGCGTGCTACCTCCCGGCGCTGCGGGCCGAGCGCTCCCCGGCGCGGGCCCGTCGGCCTGACCGCCGTCCGCACCCGGGTGCTCGGCCAGCCGCCGGGTCCCCCGAACCGCAAGCGGGGCCACTCCGGCGACGAGGATGACCAGCGCCGCACCGGTCAGGACGCGACTGGTTCCGAACCGGTCGGTGAGGAGGCCGGCGACGGCCTGCCCCAACGGCATACCGACGAACGACGTCAGCACGTCCCAGGACGAGACCCGGGCCAGCAGCGCGTGCGGCACGTGGTTCTGGATCGCGGTCTCCCAGCAGACCCCGAAGAACATCAGGCCGCTGAAACCCACCACCGCCCCCACCAGGACACCCGTGAGCGTGCCCGGCCACACGTAGGCCATGACCCACACGGGCATCAGCCCGAGGGCGAGGAACCCGGCGACCAATGGCCGCCGGGGCCGGACCCGGAGGGCCAGCAGGCTGCCGACGACGCCCCCGAGACCCTCCGCCGCGGAGATGACGCCGAGGGCCGATGGACCGCCGAGCTGGGTGAGCGCGAGGACGTTGACCGTGACGAGGACGACCCCGTTGGCCACGTGGTAGACCGCGGCGGCGACGATCCCCCACAGCAGCCAGTCGTGGCTGCGGACCGCCGACCAGCCGCCGCGCAGCTCGGCGACGAAGCCGGACCGGGCCGGCCGACCCGTGCGTTCGCGGACGAGCGCCACGGTGACCGCCGAGACGACGAAGCTGGCGGCGTTGACGGCGAACCCGAACGGCGCGCCCATGACGGCGACGACCACCCCGGCCAGGGCCGGCCCGATGGTCATCGCCCCGGTCTGCGCAGTACTGAGGGCGGCGTTCGCCGACTGGCGCAGCTCCGGCGGCACGAGCACCGGCTTCAGTGACGACATCGCCGGGTAGAAGAACGCGCCGGCACCTCCGAAGACCGCGACGAGCGCGCACAGCATTCCGAGTGGACGGTGCCCTGTCACCTCCACTGCGGCCAGGGCAAGGGCCGCGGCCGCCCGGACGAGGTCGGCCGTCACCATGACGGTCTGGGGACGCAACCGGTCGGCCCAGACACCTCCGACGAGCGTGCAGGCCAGTCGCGCGACGACGCCGCTGGCGAGGACCAGCCCGAGGTCGGTCGCCGTCCCACCCGCGCTGATGATGGCGAACGAGAGCGCGATCGGCTGGAAGGCGTCACCGACCCACGAGAGCGTCTGTCCGCCGAGCAGGAGCTGGAAGTCGCGAGTCCCCCACCGAGAGAGACCTCGCCGCGACGAGCTGGTCACCGTCTGCATGGTCAGCCAGATTAGTACGTCATCTAACTATTAGACAGATAATTGTCGGTCGTTGTACCGGCGTGCCCTAGGTGGGACACTGATGCGTATGCCGAGGCGACCGCCCGCGCACGACGCCGTCGATGCCCACGTCGCCCGGTGGGCCACCCAGGTCCCGGACATGGACCCGGCCATCGAGGGCGCGGTGACCCGCATGCAGTACGTCCTGAGGCACCTGAGCAGGAAGGACGCGCTGGCCCAGGCGGGCAGCCCGTTCACCCTCGAGGACGTCAAGACCCTGCATGCGCTGATGGTGCAGCCCTACCCGGTCGAGGCCACACCCGCGATGCTGGCCGACTTCTGTCACGTCACGCGTGCGGCGATGACCAGCCGGCTCGACCGGCTCGTCGAATCGGGACATGTGACGCGTGAGGTCGACCCCCTCGACCGGCGCCGGATCCTCATCCGCCCCACCGCGTCGGGTCGCGCGACGTGGACCGAGCACCTGCACGCCGGGATCGCCCGCGAGGGAGATCTCCTGTCCGCGCTCACACCGCGCGAGCTCGACCAGCTGAACGCCCTGCTGCGCAAGGTGCTCCTGTCCTTCGACGACTGAGCCCGACCGACCGGGGCGGTGGCGGCGAGGCCGGCGACGAGGCAGTCGGCGCATACCCGGCTTGACACGACTGCTCAGTGTGAACAGGCTCGCCGGGTGGCTGACTCCCGGACCATCGACCTCAACGCCGACCTGGGCGAGTCCTTCGGCCGGTGGACCCTCGGTGACGACGCCGCGCTGCTGCCGGTGGTCACCTCGGCCAACGTCGCGTGCGGCTTTCACGCCGGCGACCCCCGCACCCTCGTCGAGACGTGCCGGATGGCCGTCGAGCACGGGGTCGCCATCGGGGCACAGGTGGGCTACCGCGACCTGGCCGGTTTCGGCCGGCGCTTCGTCGACGTCGAACCCGACGACCTCTACGCCGACGTCCTCTACCAGCTGGCCGCCCTCGACGGCATCGCCCGCGCGGCCGGCGGCGCCGTCACCTACCTCAAGCCCCACGGCGCGCTCTACCATGCCGTCGCCGTGCACGAGGGCCAGGCTCAGGCGGTGGTGCAGGCGGCGGCCGACTACTCCCCCGGGCTACCCGTCCTCGGGTTGCCGGGGTCGGTGTTCCTGTGCGTCGCGGCGGCGGCCGGGTTGACCGCGGTGACCGAGGCGTTCGCCGACCGCGGCTACCGGGCCGACGGGTCACTCGTGCCCCGGACCGAGGCGGGCGCCCTCGTGACCGACCCGACAGTCGTCGCGGCCCGGGTCGTCCGCCTGGTCGTGGACGGGCGGCTGGCGGCGCAGGACGGCACGGAGGTCCTGGTCGACGCGCAGTCGGTATGCCTGCACGGAGACTCCCCGGGGGCTGTCGCCATGGCCACTGCCGTCCGGGCGGCTCTCGACGACGCGGGGGTCACCGTCACGGCGTTCGCCCCTCTGGCGGTCGGCCCCACCGAGCGTGACCCAGGCCCCCCTGCCTGAACCCCTGCCTGAGAGGCTGCTGAATGTTGGTGAACAAGGCCCACCCCATCTAGGCACCGGTGCTCATGCGACCCTTCCGCCGACTCGGAAGGGTATGAAGGCCGGCGAGCGCCCACCCGAGAGGAGACCCCGTGCCCGACCCGTCCGACGACTTCGGTCAGCTCTACGAGGACGTCAGCGTTGCCGCGGGGCGTTACGGCTCGGCCCAGGAGCAGCTCACGCCCGTCACGGCGAAGGACGGACATGGAGCGGTCTCCGTCACGCTCGACCCGCAGGGACGCATCTCCGGCATCGCCGTCGGCCCGGCGTGGCGAGACCACTACTCGGCGGACTCGTTTGGTGCGGCCGTCGCGGAGGCCATGATGGTGGCGGCCACGACCCGCGCGCAGCAGTGGGGTGCGCTCGTCGTGGAGGAGCAGGACCGGCCGCCGGTCCGCACGCCCCTGCCTGCGCTCCACGAGACCCTGGCCGGCCAGCTGACCGAGGCCACGCGCAACCAGCCCGCCGAGCGAGCCGGTGGCACGATGAGCGCGCTGTACGACCTCATCTCCGAGATGACGGCAGCCATCGACGACGTGTCGGCGCAGGTCCGCGAGCAGATGACTCGCGAGTACACCGGTTCGAGCGGCTCCGGCCACGTGAGGGCCACCCTGCTCGGCAACGGCACCCTGCAGGGTCTCGAGCTCGACCGCACCTGGGCTGAGCAGGCCCACGCCACCAACGTCGGACGCGAGAGTCTCCAGGCGGTGCAGGACGCCTACCGTCGGCTCGGCGACGACGACACCGCCGCCATCATCGAGCGCAGCTCCATCGGACGGTTGCGGCGCCTCACGGAGGACCCGGTCGCCCTGGCCCGCGAGGTGGGGCTGCGCGACTGAAAGCGGCAAAGGGACCGGAGCTGGAGCACGACACCGACGGATCGGAGACACGATGACCTATGAAGTAGCCCTGGCGGCGCTCGGCAAGGACGCGGCCAACTGGGACGACACCGCCACCGTCCTGACGACGGAGGGCGCGACCGCCCGAGGCCTGACCCTGACCACGGCCGATCTCAGCTTCGCCGCCGACTGGACGGGCCTCACCAGGACCTACAGCGCGCTGCAGAGCAAGGTCGCCGGGCTGCTCGAGGGCGGCGCCACCGAGACGACGGCGATCGCGACGACGCTGCGCACCGTGCGCAAGAACTACCAGGAGAACGAGACCCAGGCCACGGAGTCCTACAAGGGCACGTGGGACTACACGTAGAGGGGAAGCAACCATGTCCAACCCGACCGCGCAGGAGATCTCCGATCTCGTCGACACGTTCTACGCCAAGGTCAAGGAGCTCGAGAACGCCATCAACGACATCCTCGACTGGATCCCTTGGGGCTTCGGCTGGGTGGCCGACAAGCTCAAAGAAGGCTGGAACTGGCTCTGCGACAAGATCAACGCCGCGTTCGACAAGCTCGCCTGGGTGCTGTCCAACCTTGGGTCGCCCGACACGCTGACGCGCACAGCCGATGAGTGGAGCAGCACCGTGGGCTCACACGTGAGCGCCCGCGTCGGGTTCGCCGACCTGGCCGGCCTGTCGGTCGACGACACCTGGAAGGGGTCGGCCGCCGAGCAGTACAAACAGCAGATGCCTTTGCAGAAGACGGCCTTGCAGAACGTCAAGACCCAGTTCACCGACGGCATCAGCACGGCGCTCAAGGACCTGGCCACGGGCATCAAGACGTTCTGGACGGTGATGATCTCCGCCCTCACCGTGCTTGTCGTCGCCATCATCACCGCCATCGCGGCCGCTGCGGGCATCATCACTGCACCGACCGCCCCGTTCGCGGCCGCCATCGGTGTCGGGGTGTTCGCGGCGGCGGCGTGGGGAGCGGTCGAGATCCTCAAGTCGCAGTGCTCGAGTGCCAACACGACCCTGACGCAGAAGCTCTCGGAGAACACCGCGTACCCGGGTGCCGCGTGGCCCAGGGCGACCGTGTGACCGACCAGCGACCCAGCGGGGGGGCGGGTCCGCCGGGGGTAGGGGGAGTCGCGATCCCGGCTGGCGCCCGGACGACCATCGCCCTCATGGTGCTCGTTGGCGACCTGGCCCTGTTCTGGCTGTATGCCCGCGTCGCCACGACGGAGTCGGGCACGGAAGCGGGAGCCGCCCTCGTGTTCAGGCTGAACGCCATCGTGGGTGCGTTGCTGTGCCTGGTGCTCGCCATCCTCAACCTGCGGCGCTGGCCACCCCGGGCGGTGGCCGGCCGGCCGTTCTCGGTGCTGACCCTCGTCACGATCCTCAAGCTGCTCGTCGTCGCCACGGCCATGGTCGTCCTCGGCGCCTTTGCGAGCCTCAACGGCCTGCAGCTGATGATCATCGCCGTGGTGGAGTGCCTCGTGATCCTGTGGCTGGCCGTCGGAACCTCGCGGCACCTCGCGGGCGCCCTCCCGCCATCCCGCGGGTGACCCGGTCACCCGGTCACGCATACCGGGCGTAGTTGGCCGGCGGTCCGGTTGTGCTATGCGCCGGCTCGATCAATGCTGCACGATCGGGATGACCGGCGAGCACTGGCCGGCGGGTGGGGGCGAGGGGTGAGGAGGTGCGCACGACTCGGTAGCGCAGGTGCGGGCCATCGCGCCCCTGCACCACCCGCGTGGCCTCGAGCTCGACCGACCCGCCGAGGCCGTCGAAGAGGCGTTGTCCCGCGCCGAGGAGGACGGGGCACCACGTGCACCTCGATCTCACGTGGTGGGTGAGCACGAGGATCGCGACGCCGTCGTGGTGGTCGGCTCGAAGTCTGTGCGGGTCATGCCGCGGGGGTGACCTGCGGGCCACTCGACGAGCTCGAGGCGGTAGCCGTCGGGGTCGACCACCCATGCGGTGCGCGGCCCGTCGGGGCCGCCAGGGGTCTCGGCCGGGCCGATGTCGAGTCCGGCGGACGACGGGGCCGCTCGGGTTGCCTCGAGGTCGTCGACCTGCACCGCCAGATGGTCGAGTCCGCCGGGTGCCACCGGGCCGCGGGAGTCCGAGTGAACCAGCTCCAAGGACACGTCACTCTCCTGCGGCGGCGCCAGCATGGCCATCCTGGCGCCGCCACCGACTTCCACCTGCCCGACGACGTCAAACCCGACCGACGTGTAGAACGCCAGCGACGCGTCGAGGTCGCGCACCCGAAGCGCAGGAAAGAGGACCTTCATGCATAGACCGACTGTCCCGGGAAGAGAAACTCATCGGTGCCACCGCGCAAGACCCCCTCGACCATGGGCCAGCGGGCGTGAGCCAACGTCGCATGGCCCATCGCGGGCGGCGGCGCGGATCGGGCTGGCCCGGATGACCCTTAAGACCGACGGCGCAACGCTCGTCGCACGCAACCCCTCGCGGGTTGGGCTGGCTCAGCTCTCGGGAAAGCCCGAGTCGATGCAGAGGATGTTGCCCTCGCTGTCCTTGAACCATGCCGCCTGGCCCATGCCGTCCATTTTGGCCACCCCGTCATCCCAGGTCACGCCCGGCATGTCGTAGGTCTCGAACGCGACGCCCTTGTGCTGCAGGGCGCGGACCTCACCCGTGACGTCGTCGACGTGGAACTGGGCGATGGTGTGGCCGGCCTGGCCGGCGTACTCGGTCTGGTAGACGCTGAACGTCGTCCCACCGCCCGTGCGGTAGACGAGCATCCCGGCGCCGTCGACCTCCATGACCGGCGTCAGCCCAAGGGTCTCGCTGTAGAACGACCGGGCCCGGTCGAGGTCGGCGGCGGGGATGTTCGCGGTGACGGATGCACTGGTGAGCATGGTGACCTCCTAGGTCAGATCGACGTTGGCTGCCCCACCGCTCCCAGCGTCCCACTTGCCGTCGTGATGCGCAGGCGTAGTCGTCGACTGTTGGGATTCTGGTGGCACCCGCCGCGCCCGCAACGCGCAGACGTCGGCGGGCCCCGCACGGGTAGCCCACGAAAACGAGCGACTCTCAACGCCGCGAAGGACAGACTCACGCCGGCCAGGCGGCGGGACGATGCCCCTGTCGATGGGGTGGGTGCTCAGTGTCCATCTGTTCAGGGATACTCGGCGGCATGGCCCGCTGGAAGCTGCCGCGCAGGGCGTCGGATGACCCGCCTCACACCAGGGACCGCTAGGCAGGTGGACGTTCGCGTAGGCCTGTGTGGTTGGACGGTCTCCCAGTCTTCGTACGGGCGTCGCTTCCCCGTCGTCGAGGTGCAGCACACGTTCTACGAACCGCCAGCCGATGCCGTGTTGACGCGCTGGCGGACTCAGGTGCCGGCCAGCTTCGAGTTCACGATCAAGGCGTGGCAGATCGTCACGCACGAGTCCACCAGCCCTACCTACCGGCGCCTGAAGCGGCCTCTGCCGGACAGCGCCAGGGGTCAGGTCGGAGCGTTCCGGACGACCCCTCCGGTCCTTGCGGGCTGGCAGCGCACCCTCGAGTGCGCCCGCATCCTGCGGGCGACCGCCGTGCTTCTTCAGTGCCCGAAGAGCTTCGGCCCGACCGGTGACAACGTCCGTCGGCTGCGTACGTTCATGTCGCAGGTGGAGCGGCCGGCCGGGCGGCTTCTGTGGGAGCCCCGTGGTCACTGGCCCACGCCGTTACTCACAGAGCTCTGCGCCGAGCTCGACCTTGTTCACGTGGTCGACCCGATGCAGACCGAGACCGTGACGCCGGAGCGCACCTACTACCGGCTGCACGGCACCACGGGCTCGAGGCACGTCCATACCGATGACGAGCTGCGCCGACTGCGAGACCTGGTCGAGGGCCGGCCGTCGCCGTACGTCATGGTCAACAACCTGCCCCGCGCAGGCGACGCAGAGCGGTTCCTCGCCCTGCTCTCGCGCTGAAAACGGCGCGAACGAAAGTTCGGCAACTCCTGTCAACCCCAGACGCGCCACCGGACTCACGTGTTTGTCGGTTTTCGGGGCCGGAACCGGCCCGAACCGACAATGTCGTGAGTCCGGTGGCAATGGGGGGTGGGAACTGGGCGTGGGGATGGGGACGGGGCGGGGGTTGGGGAGGAGGGGCGGGGTAGGGGCGGTCAGGAGGTGGTGAAGGGCGACACCTCGAGCAGGACGACCGAGGTGTTGGAGCACCCCTGCTGCGCGAGCGGCGAGAACTGCGCCGCCGTGTCGTCCGGGAGATAGACCCGGAAGCCCGCCGCCGCGGCGACACCGCAGTTCGGGTAGTTCGAGGCCTCGGCGAGCTGCACGTGCGCGGTGGCCTTGGCGCCCAGCTTGAGCGTCACCAGGCCTTCTGGGCCAGGGGATCGTTGGCCGGCAGCACCGAGCGGCGCACCCTCCGTGCCGGCGACCAGCGAGACGCCTGGGTAGCCGCGGACGGTGCAGGGCGCGCTCGAGGTATTGGTCACCTGGACCTCCAGCTGGACGTGACCGGCGGAGGCGCCGCCCGACGAGGGCACCACGGTGGCCTTCCCGGTGCCGGCCTTGCACGCCGTGACCGACCCGCCGCTGGTCGTCGAGGTGCCCGACGACGTGGTCGGGCGCGACGTCGTCGTGGTGGACCGGCTCGACGTCGAGCTGGAGGTGGCCGATGTCGAGGAGGTGCCGCTCGAGGTCGACACCACGGGGGTCGGCGGGCTCGAGCTGCACGCCCCCAGCGCCGCCATCGCCGTCAGGGTCGCCGCCGCCCCAAGCCCCGCGCATACCCGTCCAAGCCCGATATGTCGCATGGCGTCACCGTAGTGGGGCCGGTCGGTGCCACGCAGGACTTTGCGCCCACCTCACCGCGCGCGGGCCACCCGGCCCTCGTCCCACACCGGCTCGTCGGACTCGTAGACCCGGCCGTCCGCGCCGAAGACGAGGAACCGGTCGAACCCCCGGGCGAACCACCGGTCGTGGGTGACGGCGACCACGGTGCCGGAGAACGCGTCGAGCCCCTCCTCCAGCGCTTCCGCGGAGTCGAGGTCGAGGTTGTCCGTGGGCTCGTCGAGCAGCAGCAGGGTGGCGCCGGACAGCTCGAGCAGGAGGATCTGGAACCGCGCCTGCTGACCGCCCGAGAGCGAGTCGAAGGTCTGCTCCGACGCCCGCGCGAGCTCGTACCGGTCGAGCGCCCGGGCCGCCTCCTCGCGGGGCTTGCCCGCCCGATGCTCGTCGCCGCGGTGCAACACCTCGAGCAGCGTCCGGCCCATGAGGGAGGGGTGTTCGTGGGTCTGGGCGAACCAGCCCGGGCGCACCCGAGACCCGAGCCGGACGACCCCCGTATGCGCGACGGGCGCCGCCACGACGTCCCCGACCGGCTGGTGCTCCCGATCAGGGTCGGACCCCCCCCGGGCCAGGAGCCGCAGGAAGTGCGACTTGCCCGAGCCGTTGGACCCGAGCACCGCCACCCGCTCGCCGAACCAGATCTCGAGGTCGAAGGGGCGCATGAGCGCGTCGGTCGCCGCCTCGCCGGTGCCGACTGCGAGCTCGAGCCGTTGGCAGACCACCGCACGCTTGGCGGTGCGCCCGCCCTGGAGGCGCATCCGCACCTGCTGCCGCATCGGCAGCGCCTCAGGTGGCCCGGCCTCGAGGAACTTGGCGAGCCGGGTCTGGGCCGCCTGGTAGCGCGACGCCATCCCGTCGTTGTACGCCGCCTTCTGCTTGTACATGAGCACCAGCGCCTTGAGCTTGGCGTGCTCCTCGTCCCAACGCCGGCGCAGCTCGTCGAGCCGGGCCAGCCGGTCGACGCGGGCCTGGTGGTAGGTCGCGAAGGGCCCCGGATGCACCCACAAGGTCGACCCACCGCCCCCGGGCTCGAGGGTGGCGATGCGGGTCGCGACCCGGCTCAGCAGCTCGCGGTCATGGCTGACGAAGAGCACCGTCTTGGGCGACGCGACGATCTGGTCCTCGAGCCACCGCTTGGCGGGCACGTCGAGGTAGTTGTCCGGCTCGTCGAGCAGCAGCACCTCCTCCGGCCCGCGGAGCAGCGCTTCGAGCACGAGCCGCTTCTGCTCGCCGCCGGACATCGTGCCGACGCGGCGCCACTGCGCCGTGTCGAACGGCAGGCCGAGGGCCGCGGTCGTGCAGACGTCCCAGAGCGTCTCGTACTCGTAGCCGCCGGCGTCTCCCCAGTCGACCAGGGCCTGGGCGTAGGCCATCTGCACCGCTTCGGTGTCGTCCTCCATCATCGCCAGCTCGGACCGGTCCACAGCTTCCGCGGCAGAGCGGATCTTGGCCGGGGCGACGGTGAGCAGCAGGTCCCGCACGGTCGTGTCGTCACGGACCTTCCCGACGAACTGCCGCATGACGCCCAGCCCGCCGCTGCGGGTGACCGCCCCCTCGTCGGCGGCGAGGTCGCCGCCCACGATCCGGGTCAGGGTGGTCTTACCGGTGCCGTTCGGGCCGATCAGCGCGACCTTGGCGCCCTCGCCGACCCGCAGCGACACGTCGGTCAGCAGCGGCCGCCCGTCCGGCAGCGAAAAGTAGACCGAGTTGACGTCGACATGCCCCACGAGGAGCCAGTCTCCCAAACCTGGGGTATGCCGTGCGCCGGATTTTCAGGGCGGTGGCGGCTCGTCGGTCGGCGGCCGGCTCAACGACCGGACCGCCCGCGCCTCCTGCGCTCGCGCCGCCAGCTCGGCCCCCGGCGGGTAGTCGACCTCCTCGAGGCTGAGCCCGTGCGGCGGCATGACGAGGACGCCGGAGTCGCGCCGGCCCTCCCCCAGCACGTCGGCCGGCCAGTCCGGGTCGCGGCGGCCGTCACCGACGGGGACGAGCGCGCCGACGAGGCTACGCACCATGGAGTGGCAGAAGGCGTCCGCGACGACGGTGGCGGCGACGACGCCCTCGTCCAGCCGGACCCAGGAGAACGCGAGGAGTGTGCGCACCGTCGTCGCGCCCTCCCGCCGCTTGCAAAACGCGCCGAAGTCGTGCAGGCCGACGAGCTGGGAGGCGGCCTCGTTCATCGCCGCCACGTCGAGGGAACCACGCACCACGACGGTGTCGCGGCGGCGCAGCGGGTCGTGCGCGGCCAGGTCGTCGGCAAGCCGGTAGAGATAGCGCCGTGAGCGCGCCGAGAAGCGGGCGTCGAACCCGTGGGGCGCCGCTCGCAACCGCCGGATGCCGATGTCGGCCGGGAGCACTCCGCGGAGGCGGGTGCGCGCGGCGTCCTGCGGCTCGCGGTCGGACCGGCCCGGGAGGGCGGCCCAGGCATCGGGTTCGATGTCGGCGTGGGCCACCTGACCACGGGCGTGCACACCGGCGTCGGTGCGGCCCGCGACGGTGAGCCGCACCGGTGCCGGCGCCCGGAGCACCGTCGTCAGCGCGGCCGACAGCTCACCCTCGACGGTGCGGCGACCCGGCTGCTGTGCCCAGCCGGAGAAGTCGGTGCCGTCGTAGGCCAGATCGAGCCGCACCCGCACAACGTCGTTCATGACCTCGCTCACGCCCTCCCCACCCGGCTAGCCGGAGGTGCGCTGCAGTACGCCGCGGAGGAAGGCGGCCTGGCCAAGATGTTGCAGGGCGTCCTGCTCGATGCTGACGAGGCGAGCGAGCAGCGTGACGGGCGGGTCCCAGCCGGGGTCGACGACCCGCTCATAGTCGGCCTCGTCAAGGCTCTCGACGAAGGCCAGGGTGTGGTCGTTGACCGCACGGTGGTACGCCCTCAGCAGGTTTGCCGGGGCGTGCACCTTGTCGACCTGGTCGGACGACATGCCGTAACCCACGGTGTCGTCGCCCACGTCGAGACCGAACCGGTCGGCGAAACCCTGGCTCTGCCAGACCTGTTCCGCATTGCGGCCCAGGGCCTTCTCGGCGCCGGCCACCTGCCCGTCCTGCATCCGGCCGGTGTGCCAGATCAGCCAGGCCACGGTGTTGGCGTCCGAGTCGACCCGGCGGGTGAGGTCCTGTTCTGTGAGGCCATGCAGGGCCGCGTCGACGAGGTCGGGGGTGCGGCGGAACGCGTCCAGGAGCACGGCGGAGGCACCGGAAGGGGAGCGAGATGGCATACCCCGAACCTAACGCCCGCCCGCACCGACCCGCGCTCCCCCCAAACGGTTCGTGCTCTGGACCGCACCCTTTCGGGGCGGTCCAGAGCACGAACGGCTGGTGGCGAGGGTGTGGGTCAGGACTCGGTGTGAGCCCCGGCAGCGTCGGCAGCGGCATCCTCGGGGCTCGCCGCAACCGGGGCGGCGTGGGCGCCACCCTCGGCGGGTGAGTCCTGCACGCCGTCGACGTCGACCGGCTGCTCAGCCGGCACGGTGTCGCCGGCGTCCTCGACCTGCTTCGTCGCGGCAGCGGCGTCCTTGGCCTCGGGCTGCTTGGCGGCGCGCTTCGTCGCTCCCTCGGCCTCGCGGACCGTGGCCTTGCGAGCGGACAGTGGCTCACGGACCAGCTCGATGACGGCCATGGGGGCGTTGTCGCCCTTGCGCGCGCCGATCTTGGTGATCCGGGTGTAGCCGCCGGCCCGCAGCTCCATGTCTGGAGCGATCTCGGCGAACAGGCGGTGCACGACGCCCTTGTCCTTCACGACGGTGAGCACGCGACGGCGCGCATGCAGGTCACCGCGTTTGGCGAAGGTGACGAGGCGCTCAGCCAGCGGTCGCAACCGCTTGGCCTTGGCCTCGGTCGTGGTGATCCGGTCGTGCTCGAACAGCGACGTGGCGAGGTTCGCCAGCATGAGCCGCTCGTGCGCCGGACCGCCGCCGAGGCGGGGACCCTTGGTGGGGGTGGGCATGTTCTCTCCCTTAGGTTCTGGACGTCAGCGGACTGACGCGCTCAGTAGCTCTCGTCCTCGGCCAGCGCGCGACCCTCGTCGCCGTCACCGGTCTCCGGCGTCGGCGCGACGTCCGTCAGGTCCGTCATGTCGGCCATGTCATCGTCGAAGTCGTAGTCGTCACCGTAGGTGTCGACGATGGCGCTCGGGTCGAACCCGGGCGGGCTGTCCTTGAGCGCCAGGCCCATGCCGACCAGCTTGGCCTTGACCTCGTCGATCGACTTCGCACCGAAGTTGCGGATGTCGAGCAGGTCGGCCTCGCTGCGGGAGACGAGCTCGCCCACGGTGTGAATGCCTTCGCGCTTCAGGCAGTTGTAGGACCGAACCGTCAGGTCGAGGTCCTCGATCGGTAGCGCCAGGTCGGCGGCGAGCGCCGCGTCGGTCGGCGACGGACCCATGTCGATGCCCTCGGCTTCGACGTTGAGCTCGCGCACCAGACCGAAGAGCTCGACGAGCGTCTTTCCCGAGGACGCCATGGCGTCGCGCGGGGCCATCGAGCTCTTCGTCTCGACATCGAGCACGAGCCGGTCGAAGTCGGTGCGCTGCTCGACCCGGGTGGCCTCCACGGCGTACTTGACCGTGAGGACCGGGCTGTAGATCGAGTCGACCGGGATCCGGCCGATCTCGGCGTCGCCGGCCTTGTTCTGCGCGGCGGAGACGTAGCCGCGACCGCGCTCGACGGTCAGCTCCATCTCGATACGACCCTTGCCGTTGAGCGTGGCGATGTGCAGGTCGGGGTTGTGCACCTCGACACCGGCCGGGGGCGCGATGTCAGCGGCCGTGACCGTGCCGGGGCCCTGCTTGCGCAGATACATGACCACGGGCTCGTCCTGCTCCGACGAGACGACGAGCGTCTTGAGGTTGAGGATGATCTCGGTGACGTCCTCCTTGACCCCAGGGATGGTCTGGAACTCGTGGAGGACGCCGTCGACGCGGATCGACGTGACGGCGGCACCCGGGATGCTCGAGAGCAGGGTGCGACGGAGGGTGTTGCCGAGCGTGTAGCCGAAGCCAGGCTCGAGGGGCTCGATGACGAAGCGCGAACGGTTGTCCGCCACGACCTCTTCGCTGAGCAGGGGGCGCTGGGCAATGAGCACGGTTCTCTTCCTTCCCACAGGCGACCACTATTTGACGCCTTGTGTATGCCGGCTCCTCTCTGTCCAGGAGGCGGCCTGAGTATGCGGCGAGCTGAGTCAGCTCGCCGCATACCGTCGATCAGTTCTTGGAGTAGAGCTCCACGATGAGCTGCTCGGTGAGGATGGTGTCGATCTGCGCCCGGGTGGGGAGCTGGTGGATCATGATCTGGAGGCTGCCCTCGACGACCTGGAACCACGCCGGGATCGGGCGGTCGCCGAACGTCTGGCGGGCCAGCTCGAACGGGAACGTCTCGACCGACTGCTTACGCACGGTGATGATGTCGAACTGCTCGACGCGGTAGGACGGGACGTCCACGCGCTTGCCGTTGACCTCGAAGTGACCGTGGGTCACGAGCTGACGGGACGCCCGACGCGTGCGAGCCAGGCCCGCGCGGTAGACGACGTTGTCGAGGCGCGACTCGAGGATGGTCAGCAGGTTGTCACCGGTCTTGCCGGGACGGTTGGCCGCTTCCTTGTAGTAGCGGACGAACTGCTTCTCCATGACGCCGTAGGTGAAGCGGGCCTTCTGCTTCTCCTGGAGCTGGGTGAGGTACTCCTTCTCCTGGATCCGGCGACGACCGTGCTGGCCGGGCGGGAAGGGACGGAGGTCGAAGTTCTTGTCGCCGCCGACGAGGTCGACCTTGAGCCGACGGGACTTCTTGGTGATGGGGCCGGTGTACCGAGCCATGTCAGATCGCTCCTACGTTCTTGTCGATGGCTCAGACGCGGCGGCGCTTGGGCGGGCGGACGCCGTTGTGCGGCGAGGGGGTGACGTCGCTGATCGCGCCGACCTCGAGGCCGGTGGCGGTCAGGGAGCGGATGGCCGTCTCGCGACCGGAGCCGGGACCCTTGACGAAGACGTCGACACGACGCATACCGTGCTCCATCGCGCGACGCGCGGCCGCCTCGGCCGCCATCTGCGCGGCGAACGGGGTCGACTTGCGCGAGCCCTTGAAGCCGACCTGGCCGGCCGACGCCCACGCGATGACCGCACCGGCGGGGTCGGTGATCGAGATGATCGTGTTGTTGAACGTGCTCTTGATGTGGGCGTGACCCACGGCGACGTTCTTCTTCTCCTTGCGGCGGACCTTCTTGGCCCCGGCCGCAGCGCGCTTCTGAGGAGGCATTACTTACCAACCTTCTTCTTGCCGGCGACGGTGCGCTTCGGGCCCTTGCGGGTGCGCGCGTTGGTCTTCGTGCGCTGACCGCGCACCGGAAGCCCGCGGCGGTGGCGGATGCCCTCGTAGGACCCGATCTCGACCTTGCGGCGGATGTCGGATGCGATCTCGCGGCGCAGGTCGCCCTCGATCTTGACGTTGGACTCGAGGTAGTCGCGCAGCTGCACGAGGTCGGCGTCCGTGAGGTCGCGGACGCGGGTGTCCGGGCTGACGCCGGTCGCGGCCAGCGCCTGCTGGGAGCGGGTGCGGCCCACTCCGAAGATGTAGGTGAGGGCGACCTCGACGCGCTTCTCGCGCGGCAGGTCGACACCGACAAGTCGTGCCATGTGTGGTGATCCTTTGATCGGTTCACGGAGGTCTGGAGCAGTCACCGTTCCGGATGGCCGCACCCTCGCGGGTGTGGCGTGCTCCTTCGATTGAAGGGGCACCGGTCCCCGGCCTCCGTGCCGGGGGTGACGTCCTGAGCGGGTCAGGGGTCGGGTGTCTGCGTGTTCTCTTCTGGGTTCTTCTGCGTGCTCTCGAAGCTGTCGAGTCGTGCGGTGGTGCTGCTGCTCAGCCCTGGCGCTGCTTGTGGCGCAGGTTCTCGCAGATCACCATGACCCGGCCGTTGCGGCGGATCACCTTGCACTTGTCGCAGATCTTCTTGACGCTGGGCTGGACCTTCATCTGCCTGCTGTCTTCGGATCGTCGGGTGGGTGAGGGGTGGTGCTCTCGTGCTGGGGGTGCTGGTGGTGCGCTCGTGCGGATCAGCGGTAGCGGAAGACGATCCGGCCACGGTCGAGGTCATACGGCGAGAGCTCCACGACGACCCGGTCCTCGGGGAGGATCCGGATGTAGTGCTGGCGCATCTTGCCCGAGATGTGAGCGAGCACCTTGTGACCGTTGCTCAGCTCGACCCGGAACATCGCGTTCGGGAGAGCCTCGACGATCGTGCCCTCGATCTCGATGACACCGTCCTTCTTGGCCATGTCCTCCGTCAATCCGTTGTGTGGCGTGCTCGTATGAAGTGATACCGATACGGGCACGCAAGCACGTCGCGCCCAACACTCGATCTTACGGCAGGAGCACGGCCCCGGCCTAATCCGCGGGAGCCCTCCACCCAGCTGACGCACGCACCGGCCAAGCCCCGGTCACAGCGGCTGTCGAAGCGGCCAGGTGGTCGTTGGCACAGCACTTTGGGCGCTACGACACCCGCTGTGACCTCGGGGCTGAGCGCTCGAGAGGGATGGTGGAACGTTCCTGAGCGAGGATCATGCGTTCCCGAGGCCACCGACGGGCCCGCTCGTAGGCGGCCTCGACCCGGTGAAGGGTCCCCTGCGGGTCACGAATCACCGAATGCGGCGTCACGGCGGTCACGACCGCGCCTGCACCCTGAAGATCTTCGTCCGCGACGACCGTGGCCTCCCAGTCCAGGACACCGGCATGGAACTCGCGTGAGTGCACCATGACCGCCAGGGCCACGTCGTCGAACCAGATGTCCGGCGTGGTGAGACGACGGCCGTCGTCGTCGACCAGCACGGGATTGGCCCAGGGGCGGGGTAGCACCGCCGAGCGGTGGATGAGGTCGAGGAGCTTCGCCTCCGGCAGCGACCACGCCCCGGCGGCGGCGTCCTCGAGCGCTCGACGAAGTCGCCGCCGCCCGTCGCTCCGGCGGGCCTCGACCCAGTGCGCCACGTCGTCGAGGCGTACGAAGCGCTGCTGCACGGCGTCGATGACCAGTGCCCTGGCCCGATCGTCGTCGGGACAGTCGGCGACCGCATCGACCAAGGCCCTCGCCCGACACGACAGACGGAGGGGGCCCCGTTCGACGAGCCGTTCGTCGGTCAGGTACGAGCGGGTGATGCTCACCCACGAGACGGTGCGTGAGGTGCGATTCGGCGGAACCAGCACGTAGATCGGGGCCGTCAGCGTGCACCCCGGCAGGCCATGAACAGCCGCTGCGGTCGGGCCGGCCAACCAGGAGTCGTTGCCGGCGAGGAGCAAGGCCGCAACGAGCCGTTGCTCATCCGTGGGCAGACCCGGGTCGAGCAGGATCACCCGAGGCAGCAGCAGCCGCCAACGACGTCCGAGAGCCCACCGGATCTGGGCCGCCGTCACGCCCCCGTCGAGGAGCTGACGCCGCGTCGCGACACCGCGTTGCTGCTCCACCAGCGCGGCAGTGGCCGACGACAGCTCCATGCCCGGCAGTCTGATCGGTTCCCTGATGCCACGGGAGGTGGAAGCGCTCGCCTGTGGACGACGGGAACCGTATGGCCAGAGGGTGTGGACAGTCTCGACCCACGTGGCAGCGGCCGTCGTAGCGGCCACAAGGTCGCTGCAGCAACCAGGAAGCCGCTACGAGAGCCGCTGTGACTCCGAGGTGCCCGTCCGGTCAGGCGTCGAGGGAGGCGTACGCCACGCCGGAGCGGCCGAGCCGGGCCGCTCCCCCGTCGACGGCGGTCAGCACCGTCAGGCCGGCGTCGGTGACAGCCACCGAGTGCTCCCAGTGCGCCGCCCGAGACCCGTCGGTCGTCACGACCGTCCAGTCGTCGGCGAGCACCCGGGTCTCGCTGCCACCCCAGGTCACCATCGGCTCGATGGCCCCCGTGAACCCGGAGCGAACGACCGGCCCTCGGTCACGGACCCCGTAGTTCGGGATCTGCGGGTCCTCGTGCATCGACCGCCCGATGCCGTGGCCGACGTACTCCTCGATGATCCCGTAGTCGTGGCCGTGCTCGCGGCCCGCGGACTCGATGCTGTCCTCGACCGCCTCACCCACGGCATACAGACGCTCGCCCACGGCCAGCGCCGTGATGCCGGCCCAGAGGGCGTCCTCCGTCACCGCGACAAGCTCTCGGTCCGGCGAGGTCCCGGCCTCAGGACCGCCCACGATTGCCGAGAAGGCGGCGTCGCCGTTCCAGCCCTCGAGCTCCGCGCCGCAGTCGACGGAGATGAGGTCTCTGTCGTGCAGGACCCGGCTCCCGGGGATGCCGTGCACGACCTCGTCGTTGACGCTCGTGCAGAGGGTATGCGCGTAGCCCGGGACCAGCTGGAAGTTCGGCACCCCCCCGTGCGATCGGATGAACTCCTCGGCGAGCGCGTCGAGCTCGAGGGTGGTCCGGCCGTCACGGAGCTCGCCCCGGAGCATCTCCAGGGTCTGCCCCACCAGCAGCCCGGCCCGCCGCATGCGGACCAGCTGCTCAGCCGTCTTCGCCGGCGTCTGGCGCTTTCCGAACACAAAGACCTCCGGCTCAGCCGCAGAACGTGTCGACGGCTTTGACGACGCGTTCGGTGACCTCGTCGACCGTGCCCATGCCGTCGACCTTGACGAGCACACCGTGCTGCTCGTAGAGGGCGATCAGGGGCGCCGTCTCCTTGCGGTAGATCGCCTGTCGCTCGCGGATGACGTCTTCGGTGTCGTCGGTGCGACCCTCGGTCTCGGCCCGCTTGAGCAGCCGCGCGACGACGGCGTCCTCGTCGACGGTCAGCTCGACGACCCCGTCGAGCGCGTGGCCGTGCGCGGCGAGCACCTCGTCGAGGAAGGCCACCTGTCCCGGCGTCCGGGGGTAGCCGTCGAGGAGGAACCCTGGGGCCGCGTCGACCCACAGCAGCCGCTCTCGGACAATGTCGTTCGTGAGCTCGTCGGGGACGTAGCCCCCGGCGTCGAGGATCGACTTGACCTTCTTGCCGAGGTCGGTGCCGTCCTTGATGTTGGTGCGGAAGATGTCACCCGTGGAGATCGCCGGGATGCTGTAGCGCTCGGCGATACGGGTGGCCTGGGTGCCCTTGCCCGCACCGGGCGGGCCCATGATGATGAGTCGCTTCACCGCAGGAACCCTTCGTAGTGGCGTTGCTGCAGCTGCGCCTGGATCTGCTTGACCGTCTCGAGACCGACGCCGACGATGATGAGGATCGACGTCCCGCCGAACGGGAAGTTCTGGTTCGCCCCGACCGCGACGAGGGCGATGAGCGGGATGAGGGAGATGGCCGCGAGGTAGAGCGCCCCCGGCACCGTGATGCGGGTCAGGACGTAGTCGAGGTACTCCGCAGTGGGCCGCCCCGCCCGGATCCCCGGGATGAAGCCGCCGTACTTCTTCATGTTGTCCGCGACCTCGGTCGGGTTGAACGTGATCGAGACGTAGAAGAACGTGAAGAAGAGGATCAGCGCGACGTAGAGGACCATGTAGCTCCAGTGGTCGCCGCGGGTCAGGTTGTTGTTGATCCACTGCACCCAGCCGGGGCCGGGCGTGCCGTCCGCGGGCCGGTTGAACTGGGCGACGAGCGCCGGCAGCGACAGGAGCGAGCTGGCGAAGATGACGGGGATGACGCCGGCCATGTTGACCTTGAGCGGGATGTAGGTCGAGCTCCCGCCGTACATCCGCCGCCCGACCTGCCGCTTCGCGTACTGCACGGGCACCCGCCGCTGGGACTGCTCGACGAAGATGACGAGGGCCATGATGAGGAAGCCCAGCAGGATGATGCCGACGAAGACGTCCCAGCGACCGTCCTTCTGCTGGATGGCCCACAGCGAGGTCGGGAAGCCCGAGGCGATCGACGTGAAGATCAGCACGGACATGCCGTTGCCGATGCCCCGGTCAGTGAGGAGCTCACCCATCCACATGATCAGGCCGGTGCCCGCTGTCAGCGTGAGCACCATGATGACGATCGTCGGCATGGTCTGGTCGGTCATGATCTCGGTGCACGAGGGGCCGAAGATCTGCTGCGGGTTGCGCGCGAAGGTGATGAGCGTCGAGCTCTGCAGCACCGCCAGACCCATGGTCAGGTAGCGCGTGTACTGCGTCATCTTCGTCTGCCCGGCCTGACCCTCCTTCTTGAGGGCCTCGAACCGCGGGATGACCACGGTGAGCAGCTGCACGATGATGCTGGCCGTGATGTAGGGCATGATCCCCAGCGCGAAGATGGACAGCTGGAGCAGCGCCCCGCCGCTGAACAGGTTGGCCAGGCCGATGAAGCCTGACTGCGGGTCGGCGGTGGCCAGGCAGTCACGGACCTTCGCGTACGCCACCCCGGGGGTCGGCACCGCGGTGCCGAGCCGGTAGACGGCGATGATGAAGAGCGTGAACAGCAGCTTCTTGCGCAGGTCGGGCGTCTTGAACGCCCGAACGAAGGCCGAGAGCACTGATCCTCCTGGAACGGCCCCGAACCGGTGCACGGTGACCTTGTCGCTGGTGGTGCGGTGACGCGAGCGTCAACCTGCAGAGGATACCCCGTGAGCCGGGGGCGACCGGCGTTCCGGTATGCGCACGGCCGGCCACCCGAGGTGGGTGCCGGCCGTGCGCGTACAGGCGGGTGTGGCGGTGGTCAGAGGATGGTGACCGACCCGCCGGCCGCCTCGATCTTCTCCTTGGCGGTGGCGGAGACCTTGTGCACCGTCACGTCGACCTTGGCGGTCAGCTCGCCGGTGCCCAGCACCTTGACGAGATGGCCGTCGCGGACGGCGCCCTTGGCGACGAGGTCCTCGACGGAGACGGTGCCGCCATCGGGGTAGAGCGCCGTCAGGCGGTCGAGGTTGACGACCTGGTACTCGGTGCGGAACGGGTTCTTGAACCCGCGCAGCTTGGGCAGCCGCATGTGCAGCGGCATCTGCCCGCCCTCGAACCGGGCCGGCACCTGGTAGCGGGCCTTGGTGCCCTTGGTGCCACGACCGGCGGTCTTGCCCTTCGAACCCTCACCGCGACCGACACGCGTACGCGCGGTCTTGGCTCCGGGGGCGGGGCGCAGGTGGTGGACCTTGAGCGTCCCCTCCGTGCGCGCACCGGGAGCCCCGGAGGTCTCGGAACGCTCGGCCTTGGCGGCCGTCTTCTTGGCAGTCTCTTCAGCCATCTGACTCACTCAGCTTCCTCGATGACCTGAACAGCGACGAGGTGCGTCACCGTGCGGACCATGCCCCGGATCTCCGGGCGGTCCTCCTTGACGACGACGTCGCCGATGCGCTTGAGGCCGAGGGTGCGCAGCGTCTCACGATGGTTGCGCTTGCCCCCGATCTCCGAACGGGTCTGGGTCACCTTGATGCGGGCCATCAGGCACCCACTCCGGCTGCGGCTCGCTTCTCAGCAACGCCGGCGGCCTGGGCCCGCAGCATCGCGGCGGGGGCCACGTCCTCGAGGGGCAGGCCACGACGGGCGGCCACAGCCTCGGGGCGCTCGAGGCCGCGCAGGGCCGCGACCGTCGCATGGACGATATTGATGGCGTTGGAGCTGCCGAGCGACTTGCTGAGCACGTCGTGGATGCCGGCGCACTCGAGCACGGCGCGCACCGGACCACCGGCGATGACACCGGTACCGGGGGACGCCGGGCGCAGCATGACGACGCCCGCAGCGGCCTCACCCTGCACGGGGTGCGGGATGGTGCCCTGGATGCGGGGGACGGTGAAGAACGCCTTCTTGGCCTCCTCGACGCCCTTGGCGATCGCCGCAGGCACCTCCTTGGCCTTGCCGTAGCCGACGCCCACGGTGCCGTCGCCGTCGCCGACGACGACGAGGGCGGTGAAGCTGAAGCGGCGGCCACCCTTGACGACCTTGGCGACGCGGTTGATCGTCACGACGCGCTCGATGTACTGGCTCTTCTCGCCCTGGTCGCGGGAGTCGCGCCGGTCACGGCCGCCCCCACGGCTGTCACGACGGTCGTTGCGGTCACCGGTGGCGCCGGTCCCGGTGCCCGCGGCACCGCCGATCCCGCCGGTGCCTCGACGCTGTGGTCCGGGCATCAGATAGTCCTCGTCTCAGTGGTCTTCGTGGTGCTGCAGGGGGTGCTCACAGTGAGAGCCCTCCTTCACGGGCGCCGTCGGCGATCGCCGCGACCCGCCCGTGGTAGCGGTTGCCGCCGCGGTCGAAGACGACTGCCTCGACCCCGGCCTGCTTGGTGCGCTCGGCGAGCAGCTCGCCGACCCGCTTCGCCTTGGCCGTCTTGTCGCCGTCGAACGAGCGCAGGTCGGGCTCCATCGTCGACGCGAAGGCCACGGTGCGGCCCACGGTGTCGTCGACGACCTGCACGAACAGGTGTCGGGTCGAACGAGACACGACGAGGCGCGGACGCTCGGGGGTGCCGCTGATCCGCTTGCGACCACGGATCTGACGGCGGACCCGAGCATCGGTCTTGCTCTTGCCGCGCTTGATGACGCCGTTGATGCTGCGTGCTGAGGACATGGGTTACTTACCGGCCTTTCCGACCTTGCGGCGGATCGTCTCGCCCGCGTAGCGGACGCCCTTGCCCTTGTAGGGGTCGGGCTTGCGCAGCTTGCGGATGTTGGCGGCCACCTCGCCCACCTGCTGCTTGTCGATGCCCTGCACCGCGAAGCGGGTGGGGTTCTCGACGGTGAAGGAGATCCCCTGGGGCGCCTCGACGGTGATCGAGTGGCTGTAGCCGAGGGAGAACACGAGGCTCCCGCCCGTGTTGGCCACGCGGTACCCGGTGCCGTGGATCTCCATCCGCTTCACGTAGCCCTCGGTGACCCCGAGGACCATGTTGTTGATGAGCGAGCGGGTCAGGCCATGGAGCGAGCGCGACTCGCGCTCGTCGTTGGGCCTGGACACCTGCACGGCCCCTTCGGTGCCGTCCCTGCTCACACTGATCGGCTCGGGGACAACGAAGGCGAGCTCGCCCTTGGGGCCCTTGACCTTGACGTCCTGGCCCTGGATGGTCACGTCGACGCCCGAGGGCACCGTGACCGGAAGTCGTCCGATTCGCGACATGGCTACTCCCCCTTACCAGACGTAGGCGAGGACTTCCCCACCCACGCCCTTCTTGGCGGCCTGCTTGTCGGTCAGTAGGCCGGTCGACGTGGAAATGATGGCCACCCCGAGCCCGCCGAGCACCTTGGGCAGGTTGGTCGACTTGGCGTAGACCCGCAGGCCCGGCTTGGACACGCGGCGGACTCCGGCGATGGAGCGCTCGCGGTTCGGGCCGTACTTGAGGTCGATGGTGAGCGTCTTGCCCACCTCGGCGTCCTCGACCTTCCAGGCGGCGATGTAGCCCTCGGCCTGGAGGATCTCGGCGATGTGGGACTTCAGCTTGGAGAACGGCATGGAGACGTCGTCATGGTGCGCCGAGTTGGCGTTCCGGACGCGGGTCAGCATGTCCGCAATCGGGTCGGTCATGGTCATGTGGGCTTCAGGCCCTTCCTCACCGTGGTTTCACAACCCGGGCGTATGCCCGGGTGGACCTTCGATGTCTGTGGTGCGTGGGTAAGAGGTGCGTGTCCATCTCGGGGTCCCCACGACGTATCGGAGCAGGGTCCCACGCTCTGCGTGGGCGGAACGAGCGGAGAACTTCGAGGGGTATCTACCAAGAGCTTTTGGTCACGCCTGGGAGCTCGCCGCGGTGGGCCATCTCGCGCAGGCAGATCCGGCACAGGCCGAACTTGCGGTAGACCGAGTGCGGACGGCCGCAGCGCTGGCAGCGCGTGTAGCCGCGGACCTTGAACTTCGGCGTCGCGTTCGCCTTGTTAACGAGGGCGGTCTTGGCCATCTGTCAGTTCTCCTTGAAGGGGAAGCCGAGGGCCTTGAGCAGCGCGCGGCCTTCGTCGTCGTTGGTTGCCGTCGTGACGACGGTGATGTCCATGCCGCGCACGCGGTCGATGCGGTCCTGGTCGATCTCGTGGAACATCGACTGCTCCGTGAGACCGAACGTGTAGTTGCCGTTGCCGTCGAACTGCTTGGGCGACAGGCCACGGAAGTCGCGGATGCGCGGGAGGGCGATCGTCACGAGACGGTCGAGGAACTCCCACATCCGGTCGCCACGCAGGGTCGTGTGGGCGCCGATGGGCATCCCCTCACGCAGCTTGAACTGGGCGATCGACTTGCGGGCCTTGGTGACGATGGGCTTCTGGCCCGTGATCGCCCCGAGGTCGCGCACGGCGCCCTCGATCAGCTTGCTGTCCTTGGCCGCGTCGCCGACCCCCATGTTGACGACGACCTTGACCACACCGGGCACCTGCATGACGTTCTGGTAGGAGAACTGGTCGCGCAGGGCCGGCTTGATCTCGTCGCGGTAGCGCTGCTTGAGCCGCGGCACTGAGACGGTGTCGGAGCCGTCCGTGTGGTCGGTCAGGTCCGCCGCGATGTCAGCGGGGCGGGTGTCGGTCTGCGTCATGAGAGATCCTTACCGGAACGCACGGCGACGCGGACCCGGTGGGCCTTCTGCCGGCCGTCGCGCTCCACCATCTCGACGCGGGTCTTGATCCGCGTCGGCTTCTTCGTGTCGGGGTCGACGACCGCGACGTTGCTCACGTGGACGGGTGCCTCGGTGTGCACGAGGCCACCGGTGCGGGTGCCGCGAGCGGTCGCCCCCGCCTTGGTGTGCTTGGTGACCCGGTTGATCCCCTCGACGAGTACGCGCTGCGTGTCGGGGTAGACCGCGATGACCTTGCCCTGCTTGCCTCGGTCGCCGCCGTTCTTTTGCGCACGGCCGGAGATGATCTGGACGAGGTCACCCTTCTTGATGCGCATGCTGTGGGCGCCCATCACAACACCTCCGGGGCGAGCGAGATGATCTTCATGAAGCGCTTCTCGCGCAGCTCGCGGCCCACCGGGCCGAAGATGCGGGTGCCACGCGGGTCGCCGTCGGCCTTGAGGATGACGGCGGCGTTCTCGTCGAACTTGATGTAGGACCCGTCGGCCCGACGGCGCTCCTTGACGGTGCGCACGATGACGGCCTTGACGACGTCGCCCTTCTTGACGTTGCCGCCGGGGATCGCGTCCTTGACGGTCGCCACGATGGTGTCGCCGATGCCGGCGTAGCGACGGCCCGAGCCACCGAGCACCCGGATGCAGAGGATCTCCTTGGCACCGGTGTTGTCGGCGACGCGAAGCCGAGACTCCTGCTGGATCACTTGGCCTTCTCCAGAATCTCCACGACGCGCCAGCGCTTCGTGGCCGACAGCGGGCGGGTCTCCATGATGAGGACGCGGTCACCGACGCCGGCCGCATTGGCCTCGTCGTGCGCCTTCACCTTGCTGCTGCGCCGCAGGACCTTGCCGTAGAGCGCGTGCTTGACGCGGTCCTCGACGGCGACGACGACGGTCTTGTCCATCTTGTCGCTGACGACATAGCCGAACCGCGTCTTGCGGTACTGCCGCTCGGGCGCGTCCGCTGGTGCGGGGGTGGTGTTCTCGCTCATGCCTCGTCCTCGGCCTTCGTGTTCTTCTCGGCCTTGCTCTGGGCCTTCTTCTCGGCCTTGGCGGCCTTCTTGTCGGCCTTGCTGTCCGACGTGCCGTCGGCCTTGCTGTCCGACGCGGCCGACGTGCTCGACGTGCTCGGCGGCATACCGATGCCGAGCTCGCGCTCGCGCATCTCGGTGTAGATGCGCGAGATGTCCTTGCGGACGGCGCGCAGCCGGCCGTGGTTGTCCAGCTGGCCGGTGGCCGACTGGAAGCGGAGGTTGAACAGCTCCTCCTTGGCCTTCTTCAGCTCGTCGACGAGGCGCTCGTCCTCGAGGCCGCGCAGGTTCTCGGACGCGAGGTCCTTGGTCCCGACTGCCATCAGATGTCACCACCTTCACGCCGAACGAAACGGCACTTCATGGGGAGCTTGTGCATGGCCAGACGCATCGCCTCGCGGGCGATCGGCTCCGGCACACCAGACAGCTCGAACATCACCCGACCCGGCTTGACGTTGGCGATCCACCACTCGGGCGAACCCTTACCTGAACCCATGCGGGTCTCAGCGGGCTTCTTGGTCAGGGGACGGTCCGGGTAGATGTTGATCCAGACCTTCCCGCCACGCTTCATATAGCGGGTCATGGCGATACGGGCCGACTCGATCTGACGGTTCGTCACGTACGCCGGTTCGAGGGCCTGGAGGCCGTAGTCGCCGAAGGCGATACGCGTGCCACCGGTGGCAGCGCCCGAGCGACCCGGGTGGTGCTGCTTGCGGTGCTTGACTCGACGGGGGATCAACATGGTCAGGCCTGCTCGTTCTGAGCCGTCGAGGCGCTGGCCGCGGCCTCAGGGGCCTGGGCAGCGACGGTCTCGGTGGTGTCGGCACCCTGCGGCGCCGAGGTGGACTCGGGCGCGTCCCGGCGGGCCCGCATCGGCCGCTCGGCGCGGTCGGCGCCGTCGCGACGCGGCCCACGGGGGGCCCGCGGCGCGGCCGCCTGCTGCTGGGCGAGCTCGCGAGCGGTCATGTCGCCCTTGTAGATCCACACCTTGACGCCGATGCGACCGAACGTCGTCCGGGCCTCGTAGAAGCCGTAGTCGATGTTGGCGCGCAGCGTGTGCAGCGGGACCCGGCCTTCGCGGTAGAACTCCGAGCGCGACATCTCAGCGCCCTGGAGACGACCGGAGCACTGCACCCGGATGCCCTTCGCACCGGCGCGCTGGGCGGACTGCATACCCTTGCGCATCGCGCGGCGGAAGGAGACGCGGGCGGCGAGCTGCTCGGCGACGCCCTGGGCGACCAGCTGCGCGTCGATCTCGGGGTTCTTGACCTCGAGGATGTTCAGCTGGACCTGCTTGCCGGTCAGCTTCTCCAGCTCACCACGGATCCGGTCGGCCTCCGCGCCGCGACGGCCGATGACGATGCCCGGCCGCGCGGTGTGGATGTCGACGCGGACGCGGTCACGGGTGCGCTCGATCTCCACGCGGGAGATGCCGGCGCGCTCCATGCCGGTCTCCATGAGCCGGCGGATCGCCACGTCCTCCTTGACGAAGTCGCGGTAGCGCTGCCCGTCCTTGGTGGAGTCCGCGAACCAGCGGCTCTTGTGCTCGGTGGTGATGCCGAGCCGGAACCCGTTCGGGTTGACCTTCTGACCCATTAGCGGGTGCCTCCCTGACGTGTGGTGGCCTTCTTCGCCACACCCCTGCGGGGAGTGGGGGACGTGACCTTTCCGGTGGGCGCGACGACGACCGTGATGTGGCTCGTACGCTTGTTGATGCGGCTGGCTCGACCCTGGGCCCGCGGGCGGAACCGCTTCATGGTCGGACCCTCGTCGATGTAGACCGACGAGATGACCAGGGTGCGCTCGTCGAACGCCTCGGACGCGCGGTCGGCCTTGACCCGGGCGTTGGCGATGGCGCTCTCGAGCACCTTGCGGATCGGCTCGGACGCGGCCTGCGGCGCGAAGCGCAGCACGGCGACAGCCTCCGTGGCCTGCTTGCCACGGATGAGGGCCACGACGCGGCGGGCCTTCTGCGGCGTCACCCGGACGTGCATGGCCCGGGCCGTGGCCTCGAGGACCGCGGGCTGGGTGACCTCAGTGGTGGCGGTAGCGGTCGTGGACATCAGCGACGACGTCCCTTCTTGTCGTCCTTGATGTGCCCACGGAAGGTGCGCGTCGGAGCGAACTCGCCGAGCTTGTGGCCGACCATCGACTCGGTGACGAACACCGGGACGTGCTTGCGGCCGTCGTGCACGGCGAGGGTGTGGCCGAGCATGTCCGGGCTGATGACCGAACGGCGCGACCACGTCTTGATGACGTTCTTCGTGCCCGCTTCGTTCTGCACGTCCACCTTCTTCTGAAGGTGGTCGTCGATGAAGGGACCCTTCTTGAGACTACGAGGCATGGTTGGTCAGGCTCCTCAGCGCTTCTTGCCAGAACGGCGGCGACGGACGATGAGCTTGTCGCTCTCCTTGTGCGGACGACGGGTACGCCCCTCGGCCTGGCCCCAGGGGCTGACCGGGTGACGTCCACCGGACGTCTTGCCCTCGCCACCACCGTGCGGGTGGTCCACGGGGTTCATGGCAACACCGCGGACGGTCGGGCGCTTGCCCTTCCATCGCATCCGGCCGGCCTTGCCCCAGTTGATGTTGCTCTGCTCGGCGTTGCCCACCTCACCGACCGTGGCGCGGCAGCGCAGGTCGACGTTGCGGATCTCGCCGGACGGCATACGCAGCTGGGCGTAGGGCCCGTCCTTGGCCACGAGCTGCACCTTCGACCCGGCCGAGCGGGCGATCTTCGCGCCACCGCCGGGCTTGAGCTCGATGGCGTGCACCGTGGTACCCGTCGGGATGTTGCGCAGCGGGAGGGCGTTGCCGGGCTTAATGTCGGCTCCGGCACCGTTCTCGACGCGGTCACCCTGACGCAGCCGGTTCGGCGCGAGGATGTAGCGCTTCTCGCCGTCGGCGTAGTGCAGCAGCGCGATGCGCGCGGTGCGGTTGGGGTCGTACTCGATGTGGGCGACCGTCGCCGGCACGCCGTCCTTGTCGTGTCGACGGAAGTCGATGACGCGGTAGGCGCGCTTGTGACCGCCACCGATGTGCCGGGTCGTGATCCGGCCGGCGTTGTTGCGGCCGCCGCTCTTGGAGAGCGGGCGGACCAGCGACTTCTCCGGCGTGGTGCGGGTCACCTCGACGAAGTCGGCGACCGACGAGCCGCGACGGCCCGGGGTGGTCGGCTTGTACTTACGGATAGCCATGGTGTGTGTCCTCTAGTCCTGTCCAGATCCCTCGACGGCTCAGGCGCTCGCGCCGAAGATGTCGATGGATCCTTCACGGAGGGTGACGATCGCGCGCTTGGTGTTCTTGCGCTTGCCGGTGCCGAAACGGGTGCGGCGGGTCTTGCCCTGACGGTTCAGCGTGTGCACCGAGTCGACCTTGACGTTGAAGACCTGCTCGATGGCGATCTTGATCTCCGTCTTGTTCGACCGCGGGTCGACGAGGAAGGTGTACTTCCCCTCGTCGAGCAGCCCGTAGGACTTCTCCGACACGACCGGCGCAATGAGGATGTCGCGGGGGTCCTTGATGTGGATGCTCACTTCTCGTCCTCACTGGCTGCGGCGTGGCTGCCGCCGGGACCGGCCTCGGTGGCCTCGTTGGGCTCGGTGGCCTCAGGGGACACTGTCGGCTCGGTGGGCTCGGTGTCGGCGACGACGGTCGGTACCGCCGAGCCGGTGTCCTCGACCCTGATGAGCTTCGAGGCGGTCCGGGCCGACGCGGCGACGAACGCGTCGAGCGCGCCACGGGTGAAGACCACGTCGTCGGAGCACAGCACGTCGTAGGTGTTGAGCTGGTCGGCGGCGAGCACGTGCACGTCCTGGAGGTTGCGCACGCTCTTCCACGCGACCTCGTCGGAGCGCTCGAGCACGACGAGCACGTTCGGGCGGGAGGTGACGCCGATGAGCGCGGCGTACGCCTGCTTGGCCGAGGGCGAGCTGCCTGAGATGAGGCTGTCGATGACGTGCACCCGGTCGTGGCGGGCCCGGTCGGAGAGGGCACCGCGCAGGGCGGCGGCCTTCATCTTCTTGGGGGTGCGCTGCGAGTAGTCGCGCGGCGTCGGGCCGTGGACGACGCCACCGCCGGTGAACTGTGGCGCGCGGGTCGAGCCCTGGCGGGCGCGGCCGGTGCCCTTCTGGCGGTACGGCTTCGCGCCGCCCCCTCGGACCTCGCCCCGGTTCTTCGTCGAGTGCGTGCCCTGACGGGCGGCCGCGAGCTGGGCGACGACGACCTGGTGGATGAGCGGGACGTTGGTCTGGACGCCGAAGATCTGGGCGGGCAGGTCGGCCGCAGTGGCGATGCTGGTGCTGGTGGTGGCCATCGGGTCAGGCTCCCTTCACGATCGGGGCGCTCTTGGCCGCGGTGCGGACGAGGACGATGCCACCGCGGGGGCCGGGAACGGCACCCTTGACGAGCAGCAGGCCCTTCTCGGCGTCGACCGAGTGGATGGTGAGGTTCTGGGTGGTCTGGCGCTGGCCGCCCATCCGGCCGGCCATGCGCATGCCCTTGAAGACGCGGCCGGGGGTGGAGCACCCGCCGATCGAGCCGGGCTTGCGGTGGTTCTTGTGCGCACCGTGGGACGAGGAGACGCCGTGGAAACCGTGGCGCTTCATCACGCCGGCGAAGCCCTTGCCCTTGGCGCGGCCGCTCGCGTCGACCTGCTGGCCGGCCTCGAAGGCCTCGACCGTGACCTCCTGGCCGAGGGCGTACTCGGCGGAGTCGCCGGTGCGCAGCTCGACCAGGTGGCGGCGGGGGGTGACGCCCGCCTTGGCGAAGTGGCCCTTCATGGGCTGGTTGACCTTGCGCGGGTCGATCTCGCCGAACGCGATCTGCACGGCGCCGTAGCCGTCGATGTCAGCGTCGCGGACCTGGGTGACCACGCAGGGGCCGGCCTTGATGACGGTCACGGGGATCAGGCGGTTGCCGGCGTCCCAGACCTGGGTCATTCCGAGCTTCTCGCCGAGAACGCCCTTGACCGTCTTCACGGTGGTAGTAGTCATCTCATCATCTTTCGGCGCTTGATCTCAGAGCTTGATTTCAATGTTGACGTCGGCGGGCAGGTCGAGCCGCATCAGCGAGTCGACCGCCTTCGGCGTCGGGTCGATGATGTCGATGAGCCGCTTGTGCGTCCGCATCTCGAAGTGCTCGCGCGAGTCCTTGTACTTGTGCGGCGAGCGGATGACGACGAAGACGTTCTTCTCCGTCGGCAGCGGCACTGGGCCGACCACCGTCGCACCGGCACGGGTCACCGTGTCGACGATCTTGCGCGCCGAGCTGTCGATGACCTCGTGGTCATACGACTTCAAGCGGATGCGGATCTTCTGTCCCGCCATCTGGGTCAAGTCTCTCTCTCGCCGGGCAACTGCTCTTCGTGCTCCTGGGGCCGACCCCCGAGGTCGGGTGTGTCGCACCCGCTCCGCGGTCCGGCGCTCGGCACTGACGTGCCCGACGCCGGGTGTTGGTCGTGATCCCCGGTGGAACCGGGTGCTTGCGCTTCCCTCGAGCCACGCTTCAACGTGTCTGACAAGGGGCGGCGGGACTCACATGGGTCAGTCCTGCGCGTCAAGCAACTTCCTTAGTGTGCCAGAGGCGGCGGGGGGCGATCAAATCCGCGCCACCAGCATGGGCCTCACCCAGCGATCCGACAGCGTGGCCGCTCGCGGACCCCCAAAGAGCAGCATCGACCACGGTATGCCGTCAGGTCACCCCGGCCGCGCGGGGCGGGGTGACGCGGGCGGGCGGGCGGGGCTGCTGTCATTCCCGACGTGACAGGGGTTCGCGGTGGGTTCGACCCCTCAGGAGGGGTTGACTCCACCGCGCTGACCGATCCACCGGGTCGTTGCCCGCTCACCTCATGGGCGTCCGGTATGCCGCTGGGTCAGCCCGACGTCTGGGGCGCGAGGAACGCGGCCAGCGCGGCGGCATACATCGCGGGGTCGTGGGCTCCGCAGAGCTCACGCGCGCTGTGCATCGACAGCAGGGGCGCACCGAAGTCCACCGTGGTCGCCCCCGTCAGGGCAGCGGCGATCGGGCCGACGGTGCTGCCCGACGGGAGGTCGGTGCGGACGACGAAGCGCTGCACCGGTGCGCCCGCTTGCTCGCACGCGAGGACGAAGGCCGCGGCGCCGACCGCGTCCGTGGCGTAGCGCAGCTGGGCGTTCACCTTGAGCACCGGCCCGCCGTTGACGGCGACCTGGTGCTGGGGGTCGTGGCGGTCGACGTAGTTGGGGTGGGTGGCGTGGGCCATGTCTCCGGAGGCGACGACGGTGCGGGCCATCGCACGCAGATAATCCTCCCGGGAGCCGCCTGAGGCGTGGACGACGCGCTCGAGGGTGTCGGTGAGCAGGCCGGACTGCGCCCCCCGCTCGGAGACGCTGCCGACCTCCTCGTGGTCGAAGAGCGCAAGCACGGGGACGTGCGGGTTGTCCTGGGCGCAGGCATGCAGCAGGGCAGCGACGCCGGCGCGGCAGGTCGCCAGGTTGTCCAGGCGCGGGGCGGCGATGAGGTCACGGTCGCGGCCGATCACCTGCGACGGCTGGACGTCGTGCGTCATCACATCCCAGGCGAGGACGTCGGCGGCGTCGGCGCCGACCTGGTCGCCCAGCCAGGCGCGGAAGTCGCCCGGTGCCTCCCCCAGCCCCCACAGCGGCATGAGGTGCTGCTGGGGGTTGAGGCTCAAGGCCTGGTTCTGCGTCCGGTCGAGGTGGATGGCCAGGTGGGCGACCCGCAGGACGGGCTCGTCGACGGTGAGCAACCGGGTGCTGACCGTGTGGTCGTGCTCGCGGACGGCGACACGGCCGGAGAGGCCCAGGTCGCGGTCGAGCCACGAGCTGAGCAGCGGTCCGCCGTAGACCTCGACGCCGAGCAGCTGCCAGCCGGCCCGAGCGACGTCGGGGTTGGGCTTGATCCGCAGGTTGGGGCTGTCGGTGTGTGCGCCGACCACCCGGAACGAGCGCACCGGGTCGGCCGGCCGGGCGTCCGTGCTCCACGCCACCAGCGAGCCGCCCCGGACGAGGTAGTAGCGGCCGGGGGCGGCTGGGAACGCGTCGGCCTCGTCGACCAGGGTGAAGCCCGCGGGCTCGAGGAGGGCGGCGGCCGTGCGCACGGCGTGGAACGGAGACGGTGACGCATCGACGAAGTCGATGAGCGCCTGAGCCTCGACGTCCCGGTCGAAGGCCGTGGCGGTCAGGGTCGGCATGGCCGTCACTGTATGCCGCGTTCGCGGGCGCCCGGCCGGGTCACTGTCCGGCGTTCACCTCGACCGGGCTCGGGGTGTCGAGGTAGGCGAACGGCAGGTAGGGCACCTCGCCCTCGACGATCCGGCGGTTGAGCGCCGTCAGGCGGCGGACCAGCTCGGCGTCGTCCTGGGCCACGCTCGCGGGCCAGCCGTAGCAGTCGGCGACCGCCTCGTCGAGGGCGCGGTGGAGGCGCTGCAGGTCGACGTAGGCACCGTCGTCGACCTGGTTGTAGAGCGTCGTCAAGCCGATTTGCTCGCTCAGGCAGATCTCCGACCGCCGGGCGAGCAGCCGTCGACACGCTTCGGCCACGCGCTCGCGCTGCTGAGGTGTGGCGAACGCGCCGGCCCAGGGAAAGGTCTCAAAGACCGAGGAGGGGGTGTAGCGCAGCCGTGTCTCCAACGTCGAGGACTGCGCCCAGGCCCAGGCCACGTGAACACGGCTCTGAAGAGCGCCCATGGAGAAGTCATCTTCGAACGCGAACACGACGGTGGAGTTGTTCATGGCTGTGCCTTCGAGAGCCCATACGAACGCCGCGCGCTTCCCCGTGGACAATCCGACGACGAAGCGCGATCTGCCCGTGACGGACCGGCGCATGTCGAGGCAAGGTTCGCCGAACTGCCACCAACGGCGCCTGTAGCTTGCCCGGTTGTTTCGGTCGCGCTCCGGCTTCACGCGCTCACGGACAATGCTGAGAGCCGGGCGAAATTTGTCGGCCTCCTCAAGCGATCGCACGCCGAAGTCGATGACCCAGCGTCGCGGGCTCTGCGCAGGATCCTCCGTGATGTCTGTGCCCGTAAGATAAGCCCGGACTACCTGGTCTCCCCCGGCCATCTGTGCCCGCAGGTTGAGAGCAAGCTCCGGCTCAACCACAAATCCCATACCAATTGGCACCGGTCCATAGAACGCATGGCCGACGTTGGCCCGGAGATTCGACGGGGCGTGAGACCCAGGACCGACAGGTGTGAGGGACGAGGAGATTGACCCGACGGGCGCGCCGTTCAGGGTGTGCAAGCCCTCGTTCGGACCGTTCAGCCAGTTGACAAGGCTCACGTGAACCTTGGCTTCACCCGGCCACTTCTGACTTGAGACGGCATCGGTGATCGTTCCTCCGCCCTGCACGATGTACTCCAAAGAGACCGATCGAGCTCGGTTCTGCGAGATGGGGTTCGTTCCGACGAGACCAGCCCGTTGCCCTGGCCTGAGGTGATCCTGACTCTTGCGGAACCAGTAGGTACACAGATCCTTGATGCCCACCCCAAAGCGTGTGCCCAACCATTGGACATAGTTGTCTCCCAGAGCACCCCGGATATAGCGATCTCCGAGAAACGGGGGGTTGCCGATGATGCAGTCCGTCTCCGGCCACTCGATCCGCAGCGCATCGGCGGCCTGAACGCTCGACAGGTCGACTAGCGGGAGGACCGGCTCGGCTTCCCCGAACCGGTCGATCATCTGGCGGTGCCCCATCCACAAGGTCACCCGCGCGATGAGGACCGCGACCCGCTCGATATCGATGCCCTGCAGGTTGGTCAACGCGTAGAACGGCCACGGCCCCGGCGGCACCGGGACGCCCTGCTCCTGCGCCATCGACGTGATGCGCTGCTTGAGCTGATACTCCAGTGACCGCAGCTCTCGGTAGGCCACGTAGAGGAAGTTGCCGCAGCCGCAGGCTGGGTCGAGGACCCGGAATGCGCACAGCTCGTCGAGCAGGTCTCGCAGCTCACGAGGTGAGGTGCAGGCGTCGATGCGCGCCTGCCAGGGCCGGATGATGGTCGGCTCGACGATCTTGAGGATGTCGACCTCGTGCGTGTAGTGGGCGCCCAGCTCCCACCGTCGTTCGCGACCAAGGACACCTTCCATCAGGGAACCGAAGATGGTGGGGTCGACCTTGCGCCAGTCGTGCTCGGCCGCCTGGGCCAGCAGAGCGAGCTCCTCCTGGTTGAGGTTGACCTCGGCCGGGTGGGCGAAGAGCTCGCCGTTGACGTAGCGGGTGCCGCTCAGCGCGCCCTGACGGTTGTGGTGGCCCTTCTGGTTCAGCACCCGGAACAGCAGCCCGATCTCCGCGGCCGACGACCGGCTCGGATCACGCCGCAGCGACGCGACGATGCTCTGCAGCGGGTAGCCGTCGATCATGCCGAGGTCCTCGGCGAACAGGCACCACACGGTCTGCATCGCGAAACGCTGCACCTCGTCTATGGGTGCCGCGGAGCGGTCCTTGAGCGACTGGTAGAGCAGCGCCACCGACGCCGCCGCCTCCTTGGTCAACGCTCGGTGGTGCTCAAGGAAGGAGGGCACCGACGTGGGAGCCGACAGGAAGGCCAGGGCCTGATAGCGCTCGGGCAGCTCCTCGATCTCGAAGGTGAGCCGGGGACGCATCGGGAAACGGCCCGGCTCCCAGATCTCGAACCGCTGGAACGAGCAGACGACGACGTAGCGGGCCGCGGGCTGGTCGAGCGCCTCGACGGCCGACTCGCGCCAGTAGCGCATGACCTGGTCCTGCGCCGACTGCACGATGCTGCGCGACGGTCGCTTCATCTCGGTGATGACGACCTCGGCCCAGTGCAGGTCCATGAAGCCCGACCCGGAGGCCGATGCTTGGAAGTCCTCGAACTTGGCGCCGACGTCGATCCGCGACGTGCCATAGCACCCGAACAGCTCGTTGAGGAAGGTCTGCGCCTCGCTACGCTCCGTGCCCGCGTAGTCCTTCCATCGCGCGACGAAGGCCTGCAGAGCAGTCTGGATCTCCTCGCCGCTGCGGGGCGAGCCGGTGGGAGCGGGGCTCACAGCAGGCGGATGTTGTCGCCCGCGAAGTAGGTGTCCTGGAGCAGGCGCTTGCGCAGCTTCTCGAGGCTCTGGATGGCATCGCCCAGGGCCAGCTCGGCGTTGCGGTCGACCCCGTCCTTGAGCACGACCTTCCGGGCCCGCTTGGCCCGGTCTAGAGCGTGCTCGACGGTCAGCAGGACGTCTGAGACCTCACCCTTGGCACGCTCCAGGGAGACGTCGAGATCCGGTCGAGCGGGTGGACGGACAGGTTGCGACAAGTGGACATCCCTTCATCGAGCCGACACCGAGCCTAGTGCCCGGCACCGACGCGCCTCGGCGCTGTGCACAGCCGCGGACGCACCGATGCGGCATACCCGCCAGGTCTGCGGAGGCATACGGAAGGGCCCCGAGACCGGAGTCACGGGGCCCTTCACGGTGAAGCAGGTGCTGCTGGAGCGTCAGATCACTTGGTGATCTTGGTGACGCGGCCGGCGCCGACGGTGCGGCCACCCTCGCGGATCGCGAAGCGGAGACCGTCCTCCATGGCGATCGGCTGGATCAGCTCGACCGCCATCTCGGTGTTGTCACCGGGCATGACCATCTCGGTGCCCTCGGGGAGCTTGACGACCCCGGTGACGTCGGTGGTGCGGAAGTAGAACTGCGGACGGTAGTTGTCGTAGAACGGCGTGTGCCGGCCACCCTCGTCCTTGGACAGGATGTAGACGTTCGCGTCGAAGTTCGTGTGCGGCGTGATGGTCTTGGGCTTGGCCACGACCTGGCCGCGCTCGACGTCCTCGCGCTTGGTGCCACGCAGCAACAGACCGACGTTCTCGCCCGCGCGACCCTCGTCGAGCAGCTTGCGGAACATCTCGATGCCGGTGACGATGGTCTTCGCCGGCGGCCCGGTGTGGATGCCGACGATCTCGACCTCCTCGTTGACCTTGAGGGTGCCGCGCTCGATACGGCCGGTGACGACGGTGCCGCGACCGGTGATCGTGAAGACGTCCTCGACGGGCATGAGGAACGGCTTGTCGATCTCACGCTCCGGCGTCGGGATGGCCGTGTCGACGGCGTCCATGAGCTCGAGGACCGACTTGCCCCACTCCTCGTCGCCCTCCAGGGCCTTCAGGGCGGAGACCTTGACGACCGGGAGGTCGTCGCCGGGGAACTCGTAGGACGACAGCAGCTCACGGACCTCCAGCTCGACGAGCTCGAGGATCTCCTCGTCGTCGACCATGTCGGCCTTGTTGAGCGCCACGACGATGTAGGGCACACCGACCTGGCGAGCCAGGAGGACGTGCTCACGCGTCTGCGGCATGGGGCCGTCGGTCGCCGCGACCACGAGGATCGCGCCGTCCATCTGCGCCGCACCGGTGATCATGTTCTTCACGTAGTCGGCGTGCCCGGGGCAGTCGACGTGCGCGTAGTGACGACCCTCGGTCTGGTACTCGATGTGCGCGATGGAGATGGTGATGCCGCGCTGCTTCTCCTCGGGCGCCTTGTCGATGTCGTCGAACGCGAACTGCGGGTTCAGCGTGGGGTACTTGTCGTGCAGGACCTTCGAGATCGCTGCCGTCAGCGTCGTCTTGCCGTGGTCGATGTGACCGATGGTGCCGATGTTGACGTGCGGCTTGGTCCGCTCGAACTTGGCCTTCGCCACTGTGGTCCTCCTCAGGACTTGGTTAACGCCGGTCGACCTATGGCTGGACGTGGCGCGTGCTGGGTGGTGTGTGGGTAGCCACGCACCGATGGTGGTTCTGCTGGTCGAATCCGGAGAGACACCTTACGGGATGACGGGGTATGCCTGCTGGCGCCCGCCGCCCGGGCGGTCACTCCCCGCGGGTCTTCTTGATGATCTCCTCCGCCACGGACCGGGGGACCTCGGCGTAGGAGTCGAACTGCATGGAGTAGTTGGCCCGGCCCTGGGTCTTGGACCGCAGGTCGCCGACGTAGCCGAACATCTCCGACAGCGGGACGAGACCGCGCACGACCTTGGCGCCGCTGATGTCCTCCATCGCCTGGATCTGCCCGCGGCGGCTGTTGATGTCGCCGATGACGTCACCCATGTACTCCTCCGGCGTGCGCACCTCGACGGCCATCATCGGCTCGAGAAGCACCGGGTCCGCCTTGCGGACGGCGTCCTTGAGCACCATGGAGCCGGCGATCTTGAACGCCATCTCCGAGGAGTCGACATCGTGGTAGGCCCCGTCGAGCAGGGTCGCCTTGATGCCGACGAGGGGGTAGCCGGCCAGCACGCCGTACTGCATGGCGTCCTGGATGCCCTGGTCGACCGACGGGATGTACTCCCGCGGGATGCGACCACCGGTGACCTTGTTCTCGAACTGGTAGACCTCGCCCTCGTGGGTGTCGAGCGGCTCGAGCGTGATCTGCACCTTGGCGTACTGGCCCGACCCACCGGTCTGCTTCTTGTGGGTGTAGTCCAGCTTCTCCACGGCGCGGCGGATCGTCTCGCGGTAAGCCACCTGCGGCTTGCCGACGTTGGCCTCGACCTTGAACTCACGGCGCATCCGGTCGACCAGGATGTCGAGGTGGAGCTCGCCCATCCCGGCGATGATCGTCTGACCGGACTCGTCGTCCTGGTGGACCTGGAACGTCGGGTCCTCTTGCGCGAGCTTCTGGATGGCGACGCCGAGCTTCTCCTGGTCGCCCTTGGTCTTCGGCTCGATGGCCACCGAGATCACGGTCTCAGGGAAGGTCATCGACTCGAGGATCACCTGGTCGGCCGGGTCGCACAGGGTGTCGCCCGTGGTCGTGTCCTTGAGGCCGATGGCCGCGTAGATGTGACCGGCGGACGCGCCGTCGACGGGGTTCTCCTTGTTGGAGTGCATCTGGAAGAGCTTCCCGATGCGCTCCTTCTTGCCCTTGGTCGAGTTGACCACCGGCGAGCCGGCGGCCACGTGGCCGGAGTAGACCCGGATGTAGGTGAGGGTGCCGAAGAACGGGTGCGTCGCGATCTTGAACGCCAGCGCCGAGAACGGCTCCGAGGCGTCGGCGTGACGCACGACGATCTCCTCCTCCTTGCCGGGGCGATGGCCCTCGGTCGGAGGCACGTCGAGCGGCGACGGCAGGTAGTCGAGAACGGCGTCGAGCATGGGCTGGACGCCCTTGTTCTTGAAGGCCGTTCCGCACAGGACGGGGTTGACCTCGCCGGCGATCGTGAGCGCGCGGATGCCGGCCTTGAGCTCGGCCACCGTCAGCTCCTCGCCCTCGAGGTACTTCTCCATGAGGGTGTCGTCGCTCTCGGCGACCTTCTCGACCAGGTCGTGGCGGTACTGCTCCGCCTTCTCGCGCAGGTCGGCCGGGATCTCCTCGATCTCGTAGTCGTCACCGAGCTTGACCTCGCCATGCCAGGTGAAGGCCTTCATGGTCAGCAGGTCGACGACACCGACGAAGTCGGACTCGGAGCCGATCGGCAGCTGCACGACCAGGGGGGTCGCCCCGAGCCGGTCGACGATCGTCTGCACGGTGAAGTAGAAGTCGGCGCCGAGCTTGTCCATCTTGTTGACGAAGCAGATGCGCGGGACCGTGTACTTGTCGGCCTGGCGCCAGACCGTCTCGGACTGCGGCTCCACACCCTCCTTGCCGTCGAACACCGCCACGGCGCCGTCGAGGACGCGCAGGTTGCGCTCGACCTCGACGGTGAAGTCGACGTGGCCGGGGGTGTCGATGAGGTTGATCTGGTGGTTCTTCCAGAAGGTCGTCGTCGCGGCCGACGTGATGGTGATGCCGCGCTCCTGCTCCTGCTCCATCCAGTCCATCGTGGCGGCGCCGTCGTGGACCTCACCGATCTTGTAGTTGATGCCGGTGTAGAAGAGGATGCGCTCCGTCGTCGTGGTCTTGCCGGCGTCGATGTGCGCCATGATGCCGATGTTGCGGACCTTCGTGAGGTCCGTCAGAACGTCGAGTGCCACGGGTGGTCTCTCATCTCAAAGATTGTGGGCGTGAAGATGTCGGGCGGTGTCGCCGTCCCGGTCCGTACAACGCGGGGCGAGCGGCAGGTATGCCGGGTGCGTGTGGCGCACTCGCGGCATACCTGCCGATCTGGCTCACGGTTCAGAGAGGTCGGAACGGGTCAGGTCACCAGCGGTAGTGCGCGAAGGCCTTGTTGGACTCGGCCATCTTGTGGGTGTCCTCACGGCGCTTCACCGCGGCACCGAGGCCGTTGCTCGCGTCGAGGATCTCGTTCATGAGGCGCTCGGTCATGGTCTTCTCGCGGCGCTGGCGCGAGTAGCCGACCAGCCAGCGCAGGGCCAGCGTCGTGGAGCGACCGGGCTTGACCTCGATCGGCACCTGGTAGGTGGCACCACCGACGCGGCGGGACTTGACCTCGAGGGCCGGCTTGATGTTGTCCAGGGCACGCTTCAGCGTCTGGACCGGGTCGGTGCCGGTCTTCTGGCGGGCACCCTCGAGGGCGCCGTAGACGATGGTCTCCGCGATCGACTTCTTGCCGTCGAGCAGGATCTTGTTGACCAGCTGGGTGACCAACGGGCTGTTGTGCACCGGGTCGACGACCAGCGGACGCTTCGGGGCGGGGCCCTTGCGCGGCATTACTTCTTCTCCTTCTTGGCGCCGTAACGGGAGCGGGCCTGCTTGCGGCCCCGAACGCCCTGGGCGTCGAGCGAACCGCGCACGATCTTGTAGCGGACCCCCGGGAGGTCCTTCACGCGGCCACCACGCACGAGCACGATGGAGTGCTCCTGCAGGTTGTGACCGACACCGGGGATGTAAGCCGTGACCTCGATGCCCGAGGTCAGCTTGACGCGCGCGACCTTGCGCAGCGCCGAGTTCGGCTTCTTGGGGGTGGTGGTGTACACGCGCGTGCACACCCCGCGTCGCTGGGGCGAACCCTTCAGGGCCGGGGTCTTGGTCTTGGTGACCTTGTCCTGGCGGCCCTTGCGGACCAGCTGGTTGATCGTGGGCAACCTGTTCTCCGTACGTCGTCTCGAGTTGATCTGCCCCGCCGTTCTGGCGGCGGCGCTCCTTGGTGTGGCCCTGGCCGACCCCCGCGTTCGGGTGTGTCGTCCAGAGTGCTCTCCCCTGCACCGTCCAGGAGCGGCACGGCACGGACCTTCGGTCCGCCCCTAGCCCCTGAGGACTGCCCGGCGAGAGAGGTGAGCCTGCCCCGGTACGCCGCGAGATGTCTTCGGTCGTGCGGTGCCGGCTCGGTTCCTGCTGCCTGTGCCTGGGCGAGCCCAGACACAGTTCTCAAGGATACCGCCTGGCCCGGAGGGCGGCCAAATTGCTTCCGCTACGAGGCCCTGTCCGGGCCGTGGGTAGGCCGAAGGCGACGCTCAGCCGAGACGCCAGTCCCCCGTGTAGACGTGCAGCACCGGTACGCCGAGCCGCTCGCGGGCCTCGCTGGCCCAGTCGGTGTGGAAGGTGTCCTGCAGGGCGTGCGGCTCGGTGACGATGACCACCTCGCTGGCCCCCGCCTTCACCTCGGCCTCGAGGGTGGGGAGCGGGTCGTCGTCGGTGATGGCCCCGGTCGCCTGGACCCCCGCCTGGGTGAGCGCCTCGAGGCTCTCGGCCAGCGTCTGCTCGGCGTCGGCGTGCGCCTCGGTGCGGTCGATGGGTTTGAGCGTCTCCAGGGCCTCGCGCATCTCGAAGAGGCTCAGGTGGTTGAGCACCGAGACGAGGACGTTGCGCTTGGTGTCGGCCGGTACGAGCACCCGGAAGGCCGGCTCCGACCCGTCGTGGAGGCCGACGATCCGCTCGACGTCGAGCGCCTTCAGCGGCACCTCGGTGAGGACGATCGTCGTGTCGGTCACGTCGCTCACTTTAGGTCACCCCACGGGGTTCTCCGCTTCGCTCCGATACCTCGTGGGGACCCCGGCCCGGGTTCGCGCCGGACCTCCCGGACCCGGAACCGGCTGCGGACGACGTGCCCCACCATCTCCGTCCCCAGGACAAGGGTCGCCCGGGGGTCGCCGGTCACCGACGAGACGCCCACCCGGGGCCGGTAGTTAACCGGCACCTGCACCATCCGGATCTTCAGGATCGCGGCGAGGAGCATCATCTCCAGGCCGAAGGCCGACCCGTCCACCGTCGAGCGCGGCACGATCTGCCGGGCCGCCTCGCGGGTCATGACCCGGAACGTGCAGCCGACGTCGCTGAGCGAGGTGGTGTTGTGCAGGACCTCCACGGCCTTGGCGACGCCCCAGTTGCCCCACCGCAGGAACCACCCCATGTTGGCTCCGTCCCAGATGAAGGTCGCGACGGTGCGCGAGCCGATGACGATGTCGCACTCAGGCATGAAGGCGAGCAGCTTGCGCAGGTCCTCCGGGTCGAAGGTGCCGTCGGGCTCACAGACGCAGACGAGGTCGGCATCGGTCTCGGCCAGGCCCCGCAGGATGGCCGCGCCGTAACCCTGACGGGTCTCGACGACCTCCCTCGCCCCGGTCTTCGCCACCTCGGCCGAGGTGCCTGGCGCCGCGTTGTTGTTGACGACGAGCACCTCGTCGACCTCCGGCAGCGCCTCGAACCGCCGGATGCAGTCGACGATCGAGTCCTTCTCGTTGTAGGTCGGGAGCACCACACAGAGCGTCCTGTCCCGCCAGGTCATCGGCGGAGCCTCACCGTGCGGCGACGAGCAGCATCTGGCCGGCGAGCGGCTTCACGGGCGAGCGGAGGTACCACGGGACGAGGAAGGTCAGCCCGGCTCCCCGGGACTTGAGGGTGAGCGGGAGGAACCGGGCCTCCACCGACTCAAGTCGCCAACCGCGGGAGCTCAGGAAGTCACCGAGCGACTGGTCGGTCCAGATCGACACGTGCGTGTAGTCGTCGAAGTAGCGGCCCGGAGCCAGTCGGAAGTTGGGCTGCAGCAGGATGAGCCGGCCGCCGGGGCGCAGGACGCGGCGGCTCTCGTCCACCAGCCGGGTGGTGGCCTCGCGGTCGAGGTGCTCGACGAGGTTGGACGCGAAGACGACGTCGAACCGCTGGTCCGGGAAGAGGGCGAGGTCGGTGCAGTCCGCCACCACCGGAACGACCCCCGGCCCGGCGGCCCGCTCCACCGTGGCGTCGGAGTCGAGGGCGACGACCTCCGCGACCGATCCGGAGGCGGCCAGCTCGTTGGCGAAGTCGCACCAGCCGGCGCCGAGCTCGAGCACCCGGGCGCCCGGCTCGATCCACCGGGCCAGGTAGGCCGTCAGGTGGCGCCAGACCTTGGCCCGGTTGGGGTCGTGGGCCAGCCGGGTGCCGAAGTAGCCGGGCTCGTCGCTGTCGGCGTGCTGGGGGTCCACGCGTTCGGGCTCCACGTCGGCTCCTCCTTCGATCGGGCGGACGCCCATCGTGGACCGACGCGGCCCGCGCGGGTCGACGGCGTCGGAGCCTAACAGCCGCCCGGACGGCCGATGTCATGCTGTGCGCCGTGAGCGAGCGCGCAGCACCACCCGCTGGCCGCTCCCGCGTCGCCCGGGTGGTCGGGATGGTCCTCGTGCCGTACCTGCTGCTCGGACTGTTCTGGGCGGTGGCCAACCCGGCGACCGCGGCTCCCGACGAGAACGACCACCTCGTCAAGGCGTTGGGTCTGGCCCGCCTCGACATCGGCGTACCCGGGCCCCCCGCCCCGGCCGGCACCACCGACAAGGGGGTCATCCGCAACGCCTCCATCACCCGCGTCGTCGAGATCCAGGCGCGCCTCTCCCCAGACGCCTACCCGTGCTTCCGCTTCAAGCCGCAGGCCACGGGCGCCTGCCAGCCGACCTCGCCCCCGGTCACCGGTGGTGACCTTCTCGTCGCGACGACCGTGGGGGCGTACCCGCCGTTCCTCTACCCGCCCGTGGGGGTCGTCGCCACCCTTGGCCCCGACGTCCCCACCGCCGACCTCCTGGGCCGGCTGATGGTCCTCACCGCCTCGATGGTGCTGCTCGGGCTGACCTGTGCGCAGCTGGCGCGGTGGCTGGGCGCGCGCGCGCTCGTGGGTGTCGCGGCCGCCGCCACCCCGATGGTGATGTTCTGCACCGGCAGCCTGACCACGAGCGCCATCGAGATCCTGGCCGCCATGGGGATGGCCGCGGTCGTCACCGTCTACGGCCGGCACCCCGAGTCGCTCCGTGAGCCCCGGACGCTGGCCGTCGTCCTCGTCTGCGCGACCGCGCTAGTGCTCAGCCGGCAGCTCGGCGTGGTGTCCCTGGGCGTCTTCACCGGGCTGCTCCTCCTCCTGGGCGGCTGGCGAGAGCTGCTGGGGGGGCTGCGGTCGGGAAGCCGGCTGATGTGGGTGACCGTCGTCGCCCCCGTGCTCGCCATCGCGGCCATCGCCGTGTGGGAGCTGCGCTACGACCACCCGGTGCTCCTCGGCCCCTGGGTCTCGGCCGACAGCCTCGTGCGGTTCGGGCAGATGCAGACCCTCCCGCTCGTCGAGCAGTCGGTCGGGTGGTTCGGCTGGCTCGACGTGCGTCCTCCGACCATCGTCAACGTGGTGTGGTTCGCCGCGATCGTGGCGTTGGTGCTCGCCGCCCTGGTGCGCGGTGACCGGCGGGACCGGCTCGTCATCGTGGGCCTGTTCGTCGCCGGGGTCACCCTGAGCTACGTCACCTACTCCCGGGCGTTCTACGGCGTCGACGCCGGTCTGCAGGGACGGCACGTCATCCCGATCCTCTCCATCGTGCCCATCTGGTCGGGCGGGGTCCTCGCGCGGTGCCCGGCGGGTCGGTCTCGGCGGGCGGGGCTCATGCTCGCCGCGGCGGCGCTCCCGGTCGTCGTCCTCGTCGGCTTCTACCTCAACGCCCAGCGGTATGCCGTCGGGCTCGACTCCGGCTACGGCGGCCTCGGAGACCTGTGGTTCGTCCCGCAGGCGCAGTGGTCGCCGCCGCTCGGCTGGACGTTCTGGGCGGTCGAGGGGGTTGTCGGTGCGGCCCTGCTCGGCGCGACCTGGTACCGGCTGCTGGCGTCGCCCGCGTTCGGCTCGGCCGTGGGCCGGCCCATGGCGTAGCAACGACAACACGGTGGATCCGACCCCTCCCAGTGAGTCGGATCCACCTCGTTGCCCCGGTAAGGGGCGGGTCGTGCTGGACAACGACGAAGGGCGGGTATGACCGGGATCTCTCCCGGCGCATACCCGCCCTGTCGTTGTTCAGCCGGCGTCAGCCGAGAGAAGGGCTCAGCCGTCGGTGAAGCCCAGGCTCACGTCGTCGAGGCGGATCGCCTCGCCCGGCGCGGTGCCGAAGCTGCTGTAGTCGTAGGAGTCGTAGCTGGGCAGCGAGTACATCGCCGCCTTCGCCTCCTCGGTGGGCTCCACCGCGATGTTGCGGTAGCGCGGCAGGCCGGTGCCCGCCGGGATGAGCTTGCCGAGGATGACGTTCTCCTTCAGACCCAGCAGCGGGTCCGACTTGGCCTCCATGGCGGCCTGGGTGAGCACCCGGGTCGTCTCCTGGAAGGACGCCGCCGAGAGCCACGACTCGGTCGCGAGCGAGGCCTTGGTGATGCCCATGAGCTCGGGCCGGCCCGACGCCGTCTTGCCGCCCTCGCGCTGCACCCGGTCGTTCTCCGCCGCGAAGCGGCCCCGCTCCGCGAGGTCACCCGGGATGAGGTTGGCGTCGCCCGACTCGATGACCGTCACCCGGCGCAGCATCTGCCGGACGATGACCTCGATGTGCTTGTCGTGGATCGACACACCCTGCTGCCGGTAGACGTGCTGCACCTCGTCGACGAGGTGCTGCTGCACCTGGCGCGGGCCGAGGATGCGCAGGACCTGCTTCGGGTCGATGGCGCCCTGGACCAGCTGGTGGCCGACCTCGACGTGGTCGCCGTCCTGGACGAGCAGGCGGGACCGCTTGCTCACCGGGTAGGCGTGCTCGTCGCCGCCGTCGTCGGGCACGAGGACGATCCGACGGGTCTTGTCGGTGTCCTCGACCTTGACCCGGCCGGTCGTCTCGGCGATCGGGGCGACACCCTTGGGGGTGCGCGCCTCGAACAGCTCGACGACACGCGGCAGACCCTGCGTGATGTCGTCACCGGCCACACCACCGGTGTGGAAGGTGCGCATCGTCAGCTGGGTGCCGGGCTCGCCGATCGACTGCGCCGCGATGATGCCCACGGCCTCACCGATGTCGACGAGCTTCCCGGTCGCCAGCGACCGGCCGTAGCAGGCCGCACAGGTGCCGACCTTGCTCTCGCAGGTGAGGACCGAGCGGACCTTCACCTGGTCGATGCCGGCCGCGAACAGCGCGCCGATGACGACGTCACCGAGGTCGATCCCGGCCTCCGTCAGCACCGTGCCGTCGGCGTCGGAGACGTCCTGGGCGAGGGTGCGGGCGTAGACGCTGGTCTCGACGTCCTCGTGGACGACCCGGGCGGTGCCCTTGGTGTCGGCGATCGGCATGGTCAGGCCACGCTCGGTGCCGCAGTCGTCCTCACGGACGATGACGTCCTGTGACACGTCGACGAGGCGACGGGTCAGGTAGCCCGAGTCGGCGGTCCGCAGCGCGGTGTCGGCCAGGCCCTTGCGGGAGCCGTGCGTCGAGATGAAGAACTCGAGCACCGACAGACCCTCGCGGAAGTTCGCGCGGATCGGACGGGGGATGATCTCGCCCTTCGGGTTCGACACCAGGCCACGCATACCGGCGATCTGACGCAGCTGCATCCAGTTGCCTCGGGCCCCGGAGTTGACCATCTTGTAGATCGTGTTCGTGACGGGGATGTTGGCCCGCATCTCGTCCGCGACCTTGTTGGTGGCCTCGTTCCAGATCTCGATGAGGTCCTCGCGACGCTCGTTGTCCGTCATCGCCCCACGGTCGTAGAGCTTCTGGACCTTGGTCGCCCGGGCTTCGTACTCCTCGAGGATCTCGGTCTTGCGCGGCGGCGTGACGACGTCGGAGATGGCGACGGTCGCCCCGGACCGGGTGGCCCAGTGGAAGCCGGCGTCCTTGAGCGCGTCGAGCGACGCCGCGACCTGCACCTTGGTGTAGCGCTCGGCCAGGTCGTTGACGATCGAGCTGAGCCGCTTCTTGTCCACGACCTCCTCGACGAACGGGTAGTCCACCGGCAGCGCCTCGTTGAACAGGACGCGACCGAGGGTCGTCTCGAGGATCAGCGACGGCACCGTGCCGTCCTCACGCGCCTCGACACCCTCGGGCAGCGCCTGCCCGACCGGGGGCACGACGTCGGTGAGCCGGATGCGGACCCGCGAGCCGAGCTCGATGGCGTGCTGGTCGAACGCCATCCGCGCCTCGGACGGGGTCGAGAAGACCCGGCCGGCACCGGTGCCGTCGGGCATCTCAGAGGTGAGGTGGAACAGCCCGATGATCATGTCCTGGGTGGGCATGGTCACAGGACGACCGTCGGCCGGCTTGAGGATGTTGTTGCTCGACAGCATGAGGATGCGGGCCTCGGCCTGTGCCTCCGCCGACAGGGGCACGTGGACGGCCATCTGGTCACCGTCGAAGTCGGCGTTGAACGCCGTGCAGACGAGCGGGTGGATCTGGATGGCCTTGCCCTCGACGAGCTGTGGCTCGAAGGCCTGGATGCCCAGGCGGTGCAGGGTGGGCGCCCGGTTCAGCAGGACCGGGTGCTCGGTGATGACCTCTTCGAGCACGTCCCAGACGACCGGACGCGCGCGCTCGACCATCCGCTTGGCGGACTTGATGTTCTGCGCGTGGTCGAGGTCGACGAGCCGCTTCATGACGAACGGCTTGAACAGCTCGAGGGCCATCTGCTTGGGCAGGCCGCACTGGTGCAGCTTCAGCTGCGGGCCGACGACGATGACCGAACGGCCGGAGTAGTCGACGCGCTTGCCGAGCAGGTTCTGGCGGAACCGGCCCTGCTTGCCCTTGAGCATGTCGGACAGCGACTTGAGCGGCCGGTTGCCCGGGCCCGTCACCGGACGGCCACGACGGCCGTTGTCGAACAGCGAGTCGACGGCCTCCTGGAGCATCCGCTTCTCGTTGTTGACGATGATCTCCGGCGCGCCGAGGTCCAGAAGCCGCTTGAGGCGGTTGTTCCGGTTGATGACGCGGCGGTAGAGGTCGTTGAGGTCGGAGGTCGCGAAGCGGCCACCGTCGAGCTGCACCATCGGGCGCAGGTCCGGCGGGATGACCGGGACGCAGTCGAGGACCATGCCGGTCGGGCTGTTGGTCGTCGTCGTGAAGGCCGAGACGACCTTCAGCCGCTTGAGGGCCCGGGTCTTCTTCTGGCCCCGTCCGGTGGCGATGATCTCGCGCAGGATCTCGATCTCGCCTTGGAGGTCGAAGGTCTCGAGGCGCTTCTGGATCGCTGCCGCGCCCATGCCGCCCTCGAAGTAGAGGCCGAACCGGTCACGCATCTCGCGGTAGAGGACCTCGTCGCCCTCGAGGTCCTGGACCTTGAGGTTCTTGAAGCGGTCCCACACCTGCTCGAGCCGCTCGACCTGCTGGTCGGCGCGCTTGCGGATGTTGTTCATCTCGCGCTCGGCCGACTCGCGGACCTTGCGCTTGGCGTCGGACTTGGCGCCCTCGGCCTCGAGCTCGCCGAGGTCGCGCTCGAGCACCTTGGCCCGAGCGTCGATGTCGGCGTCGCGGCGGTTCTCGATCTCCTTCTTCTCCACCTGGATCTGCGCCTCGAGCGAGGGCAGGTCCTGGTGACGCTGGTCGACGTCGACCGACGTGATCATGTAGGCCGCGAAGTAGATGACCTTCTCGAGGTCCTTCGGGGCCAGATCGAGCAGGTAGCCGAGCCGGCTCGGGACGCCCTTGAAGTACCAGATGTGGGTGACGGGGGCGGCGAGCTCGATATGGCCCATCCGCTCACGACGCACCTTGGCCCGAGTCACCTCGACGCCGCAGCGCTCGCAGATGATGCCCTTGAAGCGCACCCGCTTGTACTTCCCGCAGTTGCACTCCCAGTCGCGGGTGGGACCGAAGATGCGCTCGCAGAAGAGCCCCTCCTTCTCCGGCTTCAGGGTGCGGTAGTTGATGGTCTCCGGCTTCTTCACCTCGCCATGGCTCCACTGACGGATGTCGTCAGCAGTGGCCAGGCCGATACGCAGCTCGTCAAAGAAGTTGACGTCGAGCACGTGGTTCCTTCTCTCGTTAACTCTCGTGAGTCTCTAAACGTTGGTGGGCGAGGTATGCGCGGAGCGGGCTCCGCGCATACCCACCGTTGTGGTGCTGTTCGTCAGACCTCTTCGACCGAGCTCGGCTCGCGCCGGGACAGGTCGATGCCGAGCTCCTCGGCGGCGCGGAACACGTCCTCGTCGGCTTCCTTCATCTCGATGGTCTGGCCATCGGAGCTGAGAACCTCGACGTTGAGACACAGCGACTGCATCTCCTTGAGGAGGACCTTGAAGGACTCGGGGATGCCGGAGTCGGGGATGTTCTCGCCCTTGACGATCGCCTCGTAGACCTTGACGCGGCCGGGGACGTCGTCGGACTTGATCGTCAGCAGCTCCTGCAGCGTGTAGGCCGCGCCGTAGGCCTCGAGGGCCCAGACCTCCATCTCACCGAAGCGCTGGCCACCGAACTGGGCCTTACCGCCGAGCGGCTGCTGGGTGATCATCGAGTACGGACCGGTCGACCGCGCGTGGATCTTGTCGTCGACGAGGTGGTGGAGCTTGAGGATGTACATGTAGCCCACCGACACCGGCTCCGGGAACGGCTCGCCTGAGCGGCCGTCGAAGAGCAGTGCCTTGCCCGAGCCGTCGATGAGCCGGACGTCGTCGCGCGTCTTGTGCGTCGAGTCGAGCAGACCGGTGATGACGTCCTCGCCCGCCCCGTCGAACACCGGGCTGGCGACGCGGCTCCCCGCAGGCGCTGACCAGTTGTCCTTCGGGATCGGCTTGGCCCAGTCGGGCGACCCGGCGATCTCCCAGCCGCGCGAGGCGGCCCAGCCGAGGTGCAGCTCGAGGATCTGGCCGACGTTCATCCGGCCCGGCACGCCGAGCGGGTTGAGCACGACGTCGACGGGGGTGCCGTCCTCGAGGAACGGCATGTCCTCGATGGGCAGGATCTTCGAGATGACGCCCTTGTTGCCGTGCCGGCCGGCGAGCTTGTCGCCGTCGGTGATCTTCCGCTTGTTCGCGACGTAGACGCGCACGAGCTGGTTGACCCCCGGGGGCAGGTCGTCGCCCTCGTCCTTGTCGAACACCTTGACGCCGATGACCGTGCCGGTCTCGCCGTGCGGCACCTTCAGGGACGTGTCGCGGACCTCGCGGGCCTTCTCACCGAAGATCGCGCGCAGCAGCCGCTCCTCCGGCGTCAGCTCGGTCTCACCCTTGGGCGTGACCTTGCCGACGAGGAGGTCGCCGTCGCGGACCTCGGCGCCGATGCGGATGATCCCGCGCTCGTCGAGGTCGGCGAGGACCTCTTCCGAGACGTTGGGGATGTCGCGGGTGATCTCCTCGGGGCCGAGCTTGGTGTCGCGGGCGTCGACCTCGTGCTCCTCGATGTGGATCGAGGAGAGGACGTCGTCCTGCACCAGACGCTGGCTGAGGATGATCGCGTCCTCGTAGTTGTGGCCCTCCCACGGCATGAACGCCACGAGCAGGTTGCGCCCGAGCGCCATCTCGCCACCCTCGGTGGCCGGACCGTCGGCGATGACGCCGCCGACCTCGAGCCGGGCACCCTCCTCCACGCGGACGATCTGGTTGTAGCAGTTGCCCTGGTTGGAGCGGTCGAACTTGGCGATCCGGTAGGTCTGTGTCGTGCCGTCGTCGTTGGCGACGGTGACCAGGTCGGCGCTCACCTCGGTGACGACACCCGCCTTGGCGGCGATGACGACGTCACCGGAGTCGAGCGCGGCGCGGAACTCCATGCCGGTGCCGACCAGGGGCGCCTCGCTGCGGACCAGCGGGACGGCCTGACGCTGCATGTTCGAGCCCATGAGAGCGCGGTTGGCGTCGTCGTGCTCGAGGAACGGGATCAGCGCGGTGGCCGCCGAGACCATCTGGCGGGCGGAGACGTCCATGTAGTCGACGTCGGCCCCCGGGATGTACTCGACCTCGCCACCCTTCGTGCGCACGAGCACGCGCTCGTTGCCGAAGTGGTTGTCCGAGGTGAGCGGCTCGTTCGCCTGGGCGATGACGTGCTCGTCTTCCTCGTCGGCGGTGAGGTAGTCGACGTTGTCGCTGACCTTGCCCTTGGTGACCTTGCGGTAGGGCGTCTCGACGAAGCCGAACGCGTTGATCCGTCCGTAGGACGCGAGCGAGCCGATGAGTCCGATGTTCGGGCCCTCAGGGGTCTCGATCGGGCACATCCGGCCGTAGTGCGACGAGTGGACGTCACGGACCTCCATGCCGGCGCGGTCGCGGGACAGACCACCTGGGCCCAGCGCGGACAGCCGCCGCTTGTGCGTCAGCCCGGCCAGCGGGTTGTTCTGGTCCATGAACTGGCTGAGCTGCGAGGTCCCGAAGAACTCGCGGATGCTCGCCACGACCGGACGGATGTTGATGAGGGTCTGCGGCGTGATCGCCTCGACGTCCTGGGTCGTCATCCGCTCGCGGACGACGCGCTCCATCCGGGAGAGGCCCGTGCGGACCTGGTTCTGGATGAGCTCGCCGACGCTGCGAAGACGCCGGTTGCCGAAGTGGTCGATGTCGTCGACCTCCACCCGCAGGTCGACGTCGTGGCCCTCGCGACGGCCCTTCATGCTCGTCTCGCCGGCGTGCAGCGTGACGAGGAACTTGATCGTCGCGACGATGTCGTCGATGGACAGCGTGGAGCTGCTCAGCGGCGCCTCGAGCCCCAGCTTCTTGTTCAGCTTGTAGCGGCCGACCTTCGCCAGGTCGTAGCGCTTGCTGTTGAAGTAGAGGTTGTCGAGCAGCGTCTGCGCGGCCTCGCGGGTCGGGGGCTCACCCGGGCGCAGCTTGCGGTAGATGTCGAGCAGCGCGTCGTCCTGGCCCTGGGTGTGGTCCTTCTCCAGGGTGAGCCGCATCGACTCGTAGTCGCCGAACTCCTCAAGGATCTGCGCCTCGGTCCAGCCGAGGGCCTTGAGGAGCACCGTGACCGACTGCTTGCGCTTGCGGTCGACGCGGACGCCGACCATGTCGCGCTTGTCGATCTCGAACTCCAGCCAGGCGCCGCGGCTCGGGATGACCTTGGTCGTGTAGATGTCCTTGTCGGACGTCTTGTCGGCGGTGCGCTCGAAGTAGACGCCCGGGCTGCGGACCAGCTGGGAGACGACGACGCGCTCGGTGCCGTTGATGATGAACGTGCCGCGCTCGGTCATGAGCGGGAAGTCGCCCATGAACACCGTCTGGCTCTTGATCTCACCGGTGTTGGTGTTCATGAACTCGGCGGTGACGAACAAGGGCGCGTCGTAGGTCTGGTCGCGCTCCTTGCAGGACTCGATGGTCTTGCGGGTCTCCTCGAACCGGTGGTCGCGGAACGAGAGGGACATCGAGCCCGAGAAGTCCTCGATCGGGGAGATCTCCTCGAAGATCTCCTCGAGCCCGGACCGGTCGGGCACATCGGTGCGGCCGGCTGCCTTGGCGGCGGCCACCCGGGCCTGCCACCGCTCGTTGCCGAGCAGCCAGTCGAAGCTCTCCGTCTGGAGAGCCAGGAGGTCTGGGACCTCGAGGGGTTCGCGGATCTGCGCGAAGCTCAGACGGCCTGAGGCCGTCCGTGCGGTGGACACATTCTGGGAGGCGGTGCGCGAGGCAGCCAAGGAGGGTCCTTCCACGGGCCTTACTGAACTTGTGAGTTTCAGCGTTGCCTGCGCCAGACACCGTCCGTCATCGTCATCGCAGTCATCGTGAATTGCCTGGGGCTATCCAGGCACCTGGGGAACCGCAGCGAACACGGTCCGGGCATCACGAAGCGCTCGAGTCAAGGGAAGGTTGCGGGCAGAGGCAGCGCAAAGCGATAGCATACTCCACCGGGGCATGGAAGTCCACCCGAGTCAAACCCGCCGGTGGGCGGCCGGCCGAGAGACGGCGGCGCTCCGACCCAGACGAACCTGTCGAGAACGGCACGACTATGGACCCTGTGCGGGGGCAACGTCAAGCACCCTCGCCTTCCGGGCGGCGTTCCTGCAGGTCAGCGGCGCGGTCCCGTGGCCAGCCGGGGGTCGATGAGCGGCGCGGCGAAGCGGTCGGTGGCCGCCACGGCGACGGCGTTCATGGCGGCGGAGCCGGCGTGCCCCACCCCGCTGACGACGTGCAGCTCGGCCCCCGGCCAGCGCCGGGCGACGCTCTGCGCGAGCGCCACCGACCCGGACAGGTCGAGACGGCCCTGCACGAGGACGCCGGGGATGCCGGCGAGGCGGTGCAGCTCGCCGAGGATGGCGTCATCGGGCTGGAAGCCGGCGTGGCTGAAGTAGTGGGTGACGGTGCGGGCGAACCGGTAGCGGAACGCGGGGTCCCCGTAGCGTGGGTCGGGCGGGGTGTCGTCCGCGAGGGCAACGATGGCCTCCTCCCAGGCGCACCACGCGGCCGCGGCGTCGGTGCGCACCTGCGGGTCCGGTGAGGCGAGCAGGCGGGCGTACGCCGCGCCGAGCGGACCGTCGCGGTCGGCGGGCGGCAGCACGGCCAGGAAGCGCTCGTGCGCCTCCGGGAAGTACCGGGCGACGCCGCGGGTCAGCCACTCGACCTCCTCGGCGCGGGTCGTCGTCACCGCGAGGAAGACCGCCTCACTGACCCGCTCGGGGTGGGCCAGCGCGTAGGTCAGGCCCAGGGTCACCCCCCAGGACACCCCCAGCAGCAGCCAGCGATCGACCCTCAGGTGCACGCGCAGGCGTTCGAGGTCGGCCACCAGGTGCGACGTGGTGTTGACCGACAGGTCGGTGTCCGGGTCGCCGGCGGGCGGGGTGCTCCGTCCGGCTCCACGCTGGTCGAGCAGGACGATCCGGTATGCCGCGGGGTCGAGGAACGCCGCCAGCCACGGGCTGCTGCCGGACCCGGGACCCCCGTGCAGGCATACGGCAGGCTTGCCGTCCGGGTTGCCGCGGACCTCCCAGTGCAGCTGCTGTCCGTCGCCGACGTCGAGCATCCCGGACGCGTGCGCTTCGGGCGGGTCGTACACGGTCGCCGAGGCTACGCCTCGGTCGCGGTGCCCCAGGGGACGACGAAGGGCCCGACCAGGTGGTCGAGCCCTTCGGTGCGGCGGTGAGCCGAGACGGACGCAGCGCCCGTCCCGGTCAGCGCCGGGACTTCACTTGAGGGTGACGGTCGCGCCGGCCGCCTCGAGCTGGTCCTTCGCCTTGTCCGCGGCGGCCTTGTCGACCTTCTCGAGGACCGCCTTGGGGGCGCCGTCGACGAGGTCCTTGGCCTCCTTGAGGCCCAGGCTCGTGAGCGTGCGGACCTCCTTGATGACCTGGATCTTCTTGTCACCGGCGGCCTCGAGGATGACGTCGAACTCGTCCTGCTCCTCGACCACGGGGGCGTCCTGCGGACCGGCACCGCCGGCGGCCGCGACGGCCACCGGAGCGGCCGCGGTGACCCCGAAGGTGTCCTCGAACTGCTTCACGAACTCCGAGAGCTCGATGAGGGTCATCTCCTTGAAAGCGTCAAGGAGCTCGTCGCTGCTGAGCTTCGCCATGGTGGCGTTCCTTCCTGTTCCTGCCGTGAGTGGCTGTGGTTGTGGTGGTGAGCAGACTCCGACCGGCCGGGTGGCCGGATGAACTCAGCTCGCGTCGCCACCCGCGGCGACGTCCTGGGGGGTGTCGGTGGCGTCCGCCTCGTCCTGCTGGGTGACGGCATCCTGAGCATCGCCGGGCGCTGACGACGCACCGCCTTCGGCCTCGACCTTGGCCCGGTACGCCTCGATGAGGCGGGCGCTCTGGGACAGGGGCGCGGCGAAGAGGTAGACCGCCTTGCTGAGCGACGCGTTCATGGCGCCGGCCAGCTTGGCGAGAAGCACCTCGCGGGACTCGAGGTCCGCGAGCTTGGTGATCTCCGCTGCCGTCAGGGTCTTGCCGTCGAGGACGCCGCCCTTGATGACGAGCAGGGGGTTGGCCTTCGCGAAGTCGCGCAGGCTCTTGGCTGCCTCCACCGGGTCACCGGACACGAAGGCGATCGCCGACGGGCCGACGAACTGACCGTCGAAGGCCGTGACTCCGGCCTCCTTCGCGGCCAGCTCGGTCAGCGTGTTCTTGACGATGGCGAAGGTGGCGTGTCCACGAAGCGCGGTGCGCAGCTGGCTCAGCTGCTTCACGGTCAGGCCGCGGTACTCCGTCAGCACTGCCGCACCCGAGCCGCGGAACTGGTCCGTGAGTTCGGCGATGGCCGCTGACTTCGAAGCGGTGGCCATGTGGGCCCTCCTTTGCGTTGCGTGGCAACCGCACGGGGGTCCGTACACGAGAAAGGCCCCGGCGCAAGCGCACGGGACGGAGGGCATACGCGGGGTATGCGGCTCGTTCGTGGCCTACGCAGGTCGCCGCACCGGGTGCGGACCTTCGGTCTGACGTCCGATCCCCGAGACGGGGAGCGGGCGCCGGACGACCGGCGGTCTGTGGTCAGCGGCCAGGGTACGCGGGCGCACCGGTCCGGGTCAAAACGGCGCCAATCAGCGGCGCGACGAGGGTCGCCGGTCCGCTCGCAGCGGCGCTGGTAGCGGCCGTCGGGTCGTGGGGACGACCCGGCGGCCGCTACGGATGGCGCTGTGACCCGCGTGAGCCCGTCAGCGCGCGGGCTGGACGACCATCGCGGAGCCGCCGCCGCGGCGTACCGTCTCGGCGGCCGCCTGGAACCGGGCTCCCCCGAGCGGGTGGATAGCGGTGACCGCGCCGATCTCGGCCGTGGGGTTGAGGACGTGACCGAGCGCCCTCAGGGTGGTGCCGGTCGCGGCGGCCGCGATGGCTGGCTCGGCATCCTCCGACTTGCCGTTGCGTGAGGACAGGCGGGGCGCCGCGATGGCGTCGACCAGCGACAACCCGCGATCGAGGTAGCCGAGGATCGTCTGGCTGACCGACGTGATGATCGTCGCGCCGCCGGGCGAGCCGACGGTGAGATACGGCGACCCGTCCTTGAGGATGATCGTCGGGCTCATCGACGAGCGCGGCCGCTTGCCCGGGCCGGGCAGGTTGGGGTCGATGACGCCGGGGGTGAGCGGGGCGAAGTTGAAGTCGGTCAGCTCGTTGTTGAGCAGGAAGCCGTAGCCCGGGACGGTGATGCCCGATCCGCCGGTCTGCTCAATGGTCAGCGTGTAGGACGCGACGTTGCCCCACTTGTCAGCGGTGACCAGGTGCGTCGTCGACTGGCCCTCGTAGGGCTGGCCCTGCCGGGCGCCGGGCTGGGGGCACGAGGTGTAGGAGCCGTCGGGGCTGCCGAACGGGATGGGGCGGATCTGAGCGTGGTCGGGGTTGAAGAGGCAGGCCCGCTCGTCGGCGAACGCCTGGCTGGTCAGCTCACCGACGGGGACGCCGGCCACGTCCCCCACGTAGCGGTTGCGGTCGGCGAACGCGGTCGCCGAGGCCTCGGAGAACCAGTGCAGGTAGCTCGCCTCATCCAGGCTCTTGAGGGTCTTACCGGTGCGGGCCTCGTAGGACTCGACGAGGTTGAGGATCTCGGCCACCGCGATGCCCCCGGAGCTCGGGACCGGCATACCGAAGACGTCGTAGCCCCGGTAGCGGGAGGTGATGGGGGCCTTGTCGAGGGCCCCGTAGGCCTTGAGGTCGGCCAGGGTGAGCTGCCCGCCCATGACGCTGACCCCCGGCGCTGTCGTAGGCCTGCGCGCCTCGTCGACGATCGCCTCGCCGAGCTTGCCGCCGTAGAGCCAACCGGTCCCGCGCGCCCCCAGCTGGAGGTAGGTCTTGGCCAGGTCGATGTTGCGGAAGGTGGACCCGACCGCCGGTGGTGCTCCACCCGGGAGGAAGAGGTCGGCGGAGGCGGGGAACTTCGCGAAGCGCGGCGCGTTGGCGGCGGTCTGGTCATGGAAGGTCTGGTCGACGGTGAAGCCCTGGATGGCGAGCCGGGCTGCGGGCGAGAGCAACTGGGAGAGCCGCCACGTGCCGAACTCGTTCGCCGCCTTGGCCCAGAGGGCCGGGGTCCCCGGCGTGCCGACTGAGAGACCGGAGGTGACGACGGTGTCGAAGCTCATGGGTGTGCCGTCGGCGTTGAGGAAGGACCTCTCGGTGAAGGTCTGCGGCGCGGTCTCGCGGCCGTCGATCGTCGACACCTTCTTGGTCTTGGCGTCGTAGTAGACGAGGAACCCACCGCCGCCGATGCCCGCGCTGTATGGCTCGGTCACCCCGAGGGCGGCCGCCGTAGCGATCGCTGCGTCGGCGGCGTTGCCACCACGCGTGAGGATGTCGATGCCGACCTGGCTGGCGTCGCGGTCGACGGTCGAGACGGCCCCGCCGCCTCCGACCATCAGCGGCACTTTCGGGAGGTCGGCCGGCCGGCCGTGCCAGCCCCGGTCGGCCGAGGCCGGGGCGGCGCTCGCCAGGGCGAGGGCGGAGACGGCGACGGCCCCGGCGACGATGCGCGGGGCCAGTCGGGTCGGTGGACGGCGACGGTGGCGGCTCATGGGCTCAAACTAGCGCCGCGCACCCACAGGTGGGGCACAGCGGGCGGTCCGATTTCGTCACCAGCCGGTCAGCCTGGGGTCAGGACCCCCTGACGGCCGGCCTGACCCGAACGCGAGCAGCACAGCGCACGGGATGAGCCACGACACAGCGCCCGGAACCAGATTGGGTTCCGGGCGCTGTGTGGTCGACGGGGACGAGCCTCAGGCGGTCGCGACCGCGCTGTCCTCGACGAGCAGGTTGCGGGTGCGCCGGTAGTCGAGCGGGATGCCCGGGCCCATCGTCGTGGCCATCGTGGCCTTCTCGATGTAGTGGCCCTTCGACGAGCTGGGCTTGAGACGCAGGACCTCTTCGAGTGCGGCCGCGTAGTTCTCGACGAGTGACGTCTCGTCGAACGAGACCTTGCCGATGATGAAGTGGAGGTTGGCGTGCTTGTCGACGCGGAACTCGATCTTCCCGCCCTTGATGTCCGTGACCGCCTTGGCGACGTCCATCGTCACCGTGCCGGTCTTGGGGTTGGGCATCAGGCCGCGGGGGCCGAGGACCTTGCCGAGCCGGCCGACCTTGCCCATCATGTCGGGCGTGGCGACGACGGCGTCGAAGTCGAGCCAGCCGCCGGAGACCTTCTCGATCATGTCGTCGGACCCGACGTAGTCGGCCCCGACGTCACGAGCCGCCTGGGCGCGGTCGCCGTTGGCGAACACGAGGACCCGGGCGGTCTTGCCGGTGCCGTGCGGGAGGTTGACCGTGCCGCGGACCATCTGGTCGGACTTGCGCGGGTCGACGCCGAGGCGCATGGCGACCTCGACGGTGGCGTCGTACTTGGTCAGGCTGGTGCCCTTGGCCAGCCGGACGGCCTCGAGCGGGCTGTAGACCTTGCCGGCCTCGAGCTTCTCGGCGGCGGCGTTGTAAGCCTTGCTGCGCTTCATGATGCTGCTCCTCTGGTGGGGATGTGGAGTTGTGGTCGTCTGGACCAGCGCTGGTCCTGCCACACACCCGCATACGTCCGTATGCGAGTCGGCATGCGGGTGGACCGGCCTCAATAGCCGGGGGTGGTGATGCCCATCGACCGGGCGGTGCCGGCGATGATCTTCGCGGCGGCCTCGACGTCGTTGGCGTTGAGGTCCTCCATCTTCTGCTCGGCGATCGAGCGGACCTGGTCGGCGGTGAGGGTGGCGACCTTGGTCTTGTGCGGCTCCCCGGAACCCTTGGGGACGCCTGCGGCCTTCTTGATCAGCTCGGCCGCCGGCGGGGTCTTGGTGACGAAGGTGAACGAGCGGTCCTCGTAGACGGTGATCTCGACGGGGATGACGTTGCCGCGCTGGGACTCCGTCGCGGCGTTGTACGCCTTGACGAACTCCATGATGTTGACGCCGTGCTGGCCGAGGGCCGGGCCGACGGGGGGCGCGGGGGTGGCCGCACCGGCGTTGATCTGCAGCTTGATGAAGCCGGAGATCCGCTTCTTCTTGGGGGGCATGAGGTGTCACTTTCCTGTGGTGATGGGCCGACGCCGAGGGGCGATGACCCGGTTGCCTGACCTCACCCGGGGGTCCGGGCGAGGTGAACGCCGGTCAGATCTTGGCGACCTGACCGAAGGACAGCTCGACCGGGGTCTCCCGGCCGAAGATGGAGACGAGCACCTTGAGCTTCTGGGTGTCGGCGTTGATCTCGGAGATCGTCGCGGGCAGGGTCTCGAACGGGCCCTCCATGACGGTGACCGACTCGCCCACCTGGAAGTCCACGACCTGGACCTCCTTGGGCCGGCCCGCCCCGCCGCCGGTGCCACCGGCGCCGCCACCCGAAGAGGGCGTCTCGAGGTCGGGGGCCAGCATGGTGAACACCTCGTCGAGGCTGAGCGGGACGGGCTGGTGGGCGTTGCCCACGAAGCCCGTGACGCCCGGGGTGTGGCGTACGGCGCCCCACGACTGGTCGGTGAGGTCCATCCGGACCAGGACGTAGCCGGGCATCCGCACCCGGGAGACGAGCTTCTTCTGGCCGTTCTTGATCTCGGTGACCTCTTCCATGGGCACCTCGATCTCGAAGATGTAGTTCTCCATGTTCAGCGAGGAGATCCGCGTCTCGAGGTTGGTCTTGACCCGCTTCTCGTAGCCGGCGTAGGAGTGCACGACGTACCAGTCGCCGTCCTTCATGCGCAGCTGCCGCTTGTATTCGGCGACGGGGTCGGCCGGGGCCTCGGAGGTCGCGTCGGACTCTTCGGCGGTCGGGGCGGTCGCGTCGTCGATGTAGCCGGGGGCGTCCGGGTCGATCGTGTGGACCGTCTCCGCGGAGTCCGGCAGCCCGGCAAACGTCTCGAGCGGCGCGTCGGAGATCCCGTGCTCGCCGGCCGCCTGGGCCTTGGCGTCGCCCTGGAGGTCGTTCTCGAGGTCGATGTCGTGCGTCGTGGTGTCGTCGGACACGCTGATGCCTGCTTCCTTCAGGTGAGCGGGGGACGCGCTGCGGTGAGCGGGTCGGGCTCGGTGGTCATGCTGTCGGTGATGCGGTCAACCCGCCAGGGCGAGCAGGACGAGCCGGTGGAACACGAAGTCGAGGGCCGCCACGATCCCCATGATGACGAGGACGAAGACGATGACCACGACGGTGTAGTTGAGCAGCTCCTTGCCGGTGGGCCGCACGACCTTCCGCAGCTCGTCGAGGATCTGGCTGACGAACAGGCCCAGCGACTGGAACAGCCGGCTGACGGGGTTGCCCCCCTGCGCTCGGCGGCGTCCGGCTCGGCCAGAGATGCCTGAGCTGCCGGAGTCGCGGGAACCGCGCGACTCTGCACTCGCTTCGGTCGCCATGCCCGCTCCCCTCACTGCTTCGTCATGCCTTCATCGATGGCCATGACGGCCAACGCCGCCGGGCCCCTGCGTCGTTCCCTACATTCCGCAGGGCAGGAGGGACTCGAACCCCCAACCGCCGGTTTTGGAGACCGGTGCTCTACCAATTGAGCCACTGCCCTACGCGGACCTCGGCCGGGTCGGGTCCACGGGCGGCTGGCGGCAGGCATGCCGAAGCATGGCGGCTGACGACCACCGAGAAGACATCATACGGGACCGCGCGGGGCGGGCGCGAACCCGCTGGAACGCCCTCGGGCCGGAGGCGACGGCGGTGGGAGGATGCTCGCGTGAGCACCTCGTCCGCCGCGCCGTCTGCCGTCCGCACCCCTCTCGCCGACCGGTCGAGCGCCGAGCTGGCGGCTTTCCTGGACGAACGACGGGAAGAGTATGCCGCGCTGGTGGCCCGCGGGCTGTCGCTGGACCTCACCCGCGGCAAGCCGTCGGTCGCGCAGCTCGACCTCTCGAACGACCTCCTGCACCTACCGACCACCACGAGGGACCGGGCCGGCGCCGATGTACGCAACTACGGCGTCCTCGACGGGCTGCCCGAGCTGCGGGAGCTGTTCGCCGAGCTGCTCTGGGTGGAGCCGGAACAGGTCGTCTGTGGTGGCAACTCCAGCCTGACGATGATGTGGGAAACCCTGGTCGACCTGCTGCTCCACGGAGCACCGGAGTCCCCGCAGCCGTGGTCGCAGGAGGAGACGGTGCGCTTCGTCTGCCCCTCACCCGGCTATGACCGGCACTTCGCCATGCTGCAGGACTTCGGCATCGAGATGCTGACCGTGCCGATGACCGTCGACGGACCTGACGTCGCCGCCGTCGAGGCGCTCGTCCGTGACGACCCGAGCGTCAAGGGCATCTGGATCGTGCCGACCTACGCGAACCCCACCGGCGCCGTGGTCTCGCAGGAGATCGCAGCGGCTCTGGTGTCCATGCCCACGGCGGCCCCCGACTTCCGGATCTTCTGGGACAACGCCTACGCCTTCCACCACCTCACCGAGGAGGAGGCCAAGAGCGCCGACGTGCTGACCCTCGCCGCCGCCTCAGGGAACCCCAACCGGCCGATCGTGTTCGCCTCGACGTCGAAGATCACGTATGCCGGTGCCGGGGTCGCGGTGCTGGCCGCCTCGGTGGAGAACAAGACGTGGTTCCTCAAGCACCTGGCGCTGGCGTCGATCGGTCCGGACAAGGTCAACCACCTGCGGCACGTGCAGTTCTTCGGTTCGGCGCAGGGCGTGCGGGACCACATGCGCAAGCACCGCGAGATCCTCGCCCCGAAGTTCGCGGCGGTCGACGCGGCGCTGACCTCGGCCCTCGAGGGGCTCGGCGTGGCCGAGTGGACTCGGCCCACAGGTGGGTACTTCGTCAGCCTGGATGCCCTCGACGGCACCGCCTCGCGGGTCATCCTGCTCGCCAAGGAGGCGGGGATCGCGCTCACCCCCGCGGGGGCGGCGTTCCCCTACAGCCGGGATCCCCGCGACCGCAACATCCGGCTGGCCCCCTCGTTCCCGGTGCTCGCCGACGTCGAGACCGCGATGTCCGGGGTCGCGACGTGCGTGGCGCTGGCCGCCGCAGAGAAGCTGGCCGTCGGCGTCTGACTGGCGCCGGTCCGCGGTTTTCCCGCCTCCGTTGCGCCACTTGACCCAGCGTCAAGCGGGTTGACGCAGGGTGCAACGGGTGTCAACCAGCTCGACGCTGAGTCAAGTGGCTGAATGGCTGAGGGGCTGAATGGCTGAGGGGCTGAGTGGGGGGGCTGAGTGGCTGAGGGGCGGGGGGGCTGAGTGGCTGAGGGGCTGAGGGGCTGAGTGGCTGAGTACGTGGCGGGGCTGATCGACCCGGGTTCGGGGGTCGCCCGGGGCGGGGGCGCGGCCGCCCTGTGGCCTCGTGACAGAGTGACGGGCATGAGCGACGAGAGCTACAGCGGCGAGGAGATGAACACCGACATCGGCAGCTTCTCGGTGGACGACGAAGACCAGCTGCAGAGCGGGGACACTCTTGAGGATCCGGACGTGGACTCGCCGGACGACGTGCTCGACGCGGGCTACTCCCCCCCGGACCGCGCCCGCGGTTCGCTCGCCTTCGGCACCACGGCCTGGGAGCAGTCCCAGGAGGAGACCATCGAGCAGCGCATCACGCAGGAGATCCCCGACCCCGACAGCGCCTACGGGGCACCGGACAACGAGTCGGGGCTGGACGAGCCCGAGATGCTCGGTGGCGACGACCCCGACGCCATCCCCGTGGACGACGACTTCGTGAGTGACTCGGGAGCCCGCGCCGGCCGGCTCGTGGCCCCCGACCAGGGCACGGGCGAGGACGTGGACCAGGACTCGGGGTCCCCCCGCGGAGCGGGGGAATTCGCCGCAGATGTCGGCATCGACGGCGCCGGAGCCTCCGCCGAGGAGGCGGCCATGCATATCGCCTCCGACGAGCCCGGTGACGAGGCCCTTGGCACCGACGATGTCGCCACCCGCGGAGCGGCGGACGCCGGCCCGCTCAGCGAGGCCGCCGCCGACGCCATCCGTGACGAGGACGAGACCAACGAGCTGGACTCGCTCCGGTCGGCGAACGACGACAGCTGACCACCGCTGCCGACCGCGGACGACCGCGGACGACCGCTGACGACGGCCGGAAGTCCTGACCTGAGCGCTCAGCCGCCGCCCCGGGGACCGATGTCCACGCGGCGGCGCAGTTCGGCCACACCCGCCGGTCCGTCGGGCAGGTCCCACCAGCTCTCCACCCACCAGGTGGCGCCGGCGTCGGCCCACGGCTGCGGCGAACCGTGCACCGAGCCGAAGCGGCCATGGCTGTCGCCCTCGACGACGACGTCGTAGCCGTCCCATGGCAGCCCGTGTTCGGCGCGCAGGGCGCGGAGCCGGGCGACGATCTCGCCGAGGACATCGAGGGTCAAGCCTGAGCTGCCCGCTGCACCGCCCGCGAGGGCCGGGAAGACGCCCTGCCAGCGGGCCGCCCGCTCCAGAGATCGCTGACGCTCCTTCCCGGGCACGAGGGCACCGACCACCCAGACCGGCGGGAACGGGCGCTGCACCGGAGGCGGCGGAGCCAGGTCGGTCACCGGGCGCACGGTCCAGAACTCCCCGGCGTGCTCGTAGGCGGCGCCGCCGTCGGCCCCCAGGAGACCGGCGTAGACCGCCAACCCCTCGTCGACCCGGCGCGCTCGCACGGCCCGGCCTTCGTCGGCCTCGAACGAGAGCCAGTTGGCGTTGACCGCGCCCAGCCCGGCACCGAGGATCACCCGTCCGCCTGAGAGCCGGTCGACGGTGGCCACGCTCTGAGCGAGGTCCCACGGCCGGTAGCGGGCGACCGGGGTGAGGAGGGTGCCCAACCGCATGTGCTCCGTGCGGACCGCGGCCGCCGCGAGGAGGGCCCAGGCGCTGTGCCGGTAGACCGCTTCCCACGAGAAGACGGCGTCCCAGCCACGAGCCTCGGCCTGCTGGGCGATCTCGACGAACTCCAGGTCGCTGGTGAACGGAACGACGAAACCGTGTCTCATTCATCCGACCATAGGCAGACCCTCCGACAGGTGTCCCGGCAGGTCCCGAACGCCACCGACGGCCCGCGGACGGAGGGGGCCACCCTCTGCCAGAGTGACGCCATGGCACCGGCGGCTGGCGGCACCCGCGACGTCGTCACGCTGCCGAAGGCCCACCTGCACCTGCACTTCACCGGCTCGATGCGCATCGAGACCCTGGCCGACCTGGCCGCGGGGCACGGGATCCGTCTGCCGGAGGCTCTGACCGACCACTGGCCGCCGCAGCTGCATGCCACCGACGAGCGCGGCTGGTTCCGGTTCCAGCGCCTCTACGACCTGGCCCGCTCGTGCGTGCGAGGCGAGGACGACATGCGTCGCGTGGTCCGCGAGGCCGCTGAGGACGACGCCGCCGAGGGCTCGCGCTGGCTGGAGCTCCAGGTGGAGCCGTCGTCCTACGCCCCGTTCGTCGGCGGCGTCACCCCGGCGCTCGAGATCGTCCTCGACGAGGCGGCAGCGGCGTCCTCAACGACGGGCATCGGCGTGGCGGTCGTGGTGGCCGCCAGCCGCATCCGGCACCCGCTCGATGCCCGCACGCTGGCCCGACTCGCCGTCCGGTATGCCGGTGACCAGCCGGGCACGGTCGTCGGGTTCGGCCTCTCCAACGACGAACGGCGCGGAGCCCTGCCCGACTTCTCGCCCGCGTTCGAGATCGCGCGGCGGGGACACCTGGCCCTCGTCCCGCACGGCGGCGAGCTCCTCGGGCCGGCGTCGGTCGTCGACACCCTCACCGTCCTGCGCCCTGACCGGGTCGGCCACGGCGTCCGTGCCGCCGAGGACCCCGCCGCTCTCGACCGCGTCGCGCAGTCCGGGGTCACCCTCGAGGTGTGCCCGGGCAGCAACGTCTCCCTCGGCGTCTACACCGACGCGACCCAGGTGCCGCTGCGCCGGCTCGTCGACGCGGGCATCCCCGTCGCCCTGGGTGCCGACGACCCGCTCCTCTTCGGGACCCGGCTGGCCGACCAGTACGCCAGCGCGCGCCACGACCTGGGGTTCTCCGACCTTGAGCTGGCCGATCTCGCCCGGCAGAGCATCGTCGGCAGCCGGGCGCCCGGCGCCCTGCGGACCGCCGCACTGTCGGCCGTCGACCGATGGCTCGCCGGGGCACGCGATCCCGACACGGGCGTCGTCACGTCCTGACGATTTGGTCGCAGCCCGTTCGCCAGGGCACCCTGAACGCCATGAAGACGGCCCTGGCGACCGCCGCTGCCGCCCTGGTCCTGCTCGCGGGGTGCACGACGACCGACGCCGGGACCACCTCGCCGTCGTCGGCAGGCGCGACGGGTGCCGCCTCCGGAACCGCCATCACGACCCCGGCTGCCTCAGCAACCACGACGACGGCTGCCTCAGGCACCACGACGACGGCTGCCTCAGGCACCACCACGACGGGGTCCGGGCCGAGCACCACGACGGCGGACGCGGCGCCGACGAGCATGCCCACGACGTACACCGACGTCAACCAGACGATCAGCGACCCCGATCTCAAGGAGACCGTGGCCGTCAAGCGGATCGCCCGCCAGCTGCCCTGGCCGGCGGGCTACAAGGCGTCGGCGCAGGCCTACGAGCTCCTCGCGGTAGAGATGACCTGGACACCGTCCAAGGACTTCACCATCCCGATCCGGTGGTTCGACTTCTCGATCAACAGCGGAAGCCAGTTCCCCAACAAGCCCGACGGCCTCGTCAACGACGCGGTCACGGGCGCGGGCTGGACGTTGCTGCCGGGGTCGGTCACCACGGGAGACGCGGTGACCGGCTGGCTGGTGTTCAAGGTCGATCCGCGGAACGCCCCGAAGCTGACGCTCGACTACAACCGTCCGGCCACCCAGGTCACGGGTGGCGCGGAATACCCCGCCAAGACGTTCAGCGTGCCGCTCGTCGGCTGACCCCTCTCGGGTCAGAGCCGGTCGCCCACGAGAACGGGCTCGCTGACGAGGCGGACGCCGAACGCCGTCTCGACGCCGTCCCGCACCTCGCGAGCCAGCGCGAGCACGTCTGCGGTCGTCGCCTCGCCTCGGTTCGTCACCGCCAGGGTGTGCTTGGTCGAGAGGGCCGCGGCCCCCGGCAGCCCGTAGCCCTTGGCGAAGCCGGCGCGGTCGATGAGCCAGGCGGCACTGGTCTTGCGCCGGCCGTCGGGCTCTGGCCACACCGGGAGCTCGGTCTCGGCGCCGAGCCGTCCGTGGACCCGCTCGACGAGGGCGTCCATCTCGACCGCGGGCAGGATCGGGTTGGTGAAGAACGACCCACAGCTCCAGGTGTCGGGGTCCGCGCCGTCGAGGACCATGCCGCGGCGACGGCGCTGGTCGAGCACCGCCTCGCGGGCCTCGGCGAGGGGGACCCGGCTGCCCGGCTCGACGTCGAGCGCGTGCGCCAGGGCGGCGTAGCGGACCGGTCCGGAGAGGTCGGCGATGCGCAGCTGGAAGACGACGTCGAGGACGACGTAGCGACCACCCTTGCCGTCACCGCCCTTGAACCTCGAGTCGCGGTAGGAGAACCCGCAGTCGAACCCGAAGAAGGTGCGCACCTCACCCGCCTGCCGGTCCCACACCCGCACCTGGGCGACGGTGTCGGAGACCTCCTGGCCGTAGGCGCCGACGTTCTGGATCGGGGTGGCGCCGGTCGACCCCGGTATGCCCGAGAGGGTCTCGACCCCGGCCCACCCCTCGTCGACGGTCTGCGCCACGAGCTCGTCCCAGGCGACCCCCGCGGCGACGCGCACGTTGGCCCCGCCGCACGAGTCGTCGGACTCCACGCGTACGCCCGTGGTCTCGACGCGGACCACCGTGCCGGCGAAGCCCTCGTCGGTGACGACGAGGTTGGAGCCGCCCCCGACGACGAGCAGCGGCTCGTCGGCGTCGTCGACCTCGCGGACGGCATCGACCAGCTCGTCGGTCGTCTCCACCCGGACCAGGCGGGCGGCCGGCCCACCGACTCGCATCGTCGTCAGGGTCGACAGGGGGACATCGTGGTCGACCCGCATCCGGTCAGGGCCGAGCGTCAGTCGAGGCGGACGACCGCGAGCGCGCGGCCGAGCACCTTGTCGTCGCCGCACCGGGCCGTCAGCTCGACGGTGGCGGTCCGCCTCTCGGCGTCGACCGTCTTGACGACCCCGTCGACCACGACGTCGGCCCCACCCTCGTAGGGAACGACGACGGGCTTGGTGAACCGCACGGAGTACTCCGCGACCCGGCCGGCGTCACCCACCCACTCGGAGACCAGGGTCACCGCGGAGCCCATGGTGAACATCCCGTGGGCGATCACGTCGGGCAGCCCGACTCTTGTGGCGAACCGTTCGTCCCAGTGGATGGGGTTGCGGTCGAGCGAGGCGCCGGCGTACTGGACGAGGGTGGCGCGTTCGATGTGGACCGTCTTGGTCGGGAGGGTCTGACCGACCTCGACGTCGGCGAAGCGGCGCACGGGAGCCATCGAGGCGGTGCTCATCACTCGCCCCCTCGGATGACCAGGGTGGAGGTGGCGGTGCAGACGTCGTCGCCGGCCGCCGTCAGCTCGGTGCGGGTGGTGACCATGGTGTGCCCGCCCGCCGCCTTGACCCCGTCGACGTGAAGCACCCCGACCACGTCGTCGCCGGCCGTGATGGGGCGGTGGTGGACGAACTTCTGCTCGCCGTGCACGACGCGGCTGTAGTCAATACCCGCCTCGGGGTCACGCACGAGTTGGGCGTCGCACAGCTGGGCGATGAGGACAGCGAACGTCGGCGGGGCAATGACGTCGCGGTAGCCGCGGGCCCGGGCCACCTCCGCGTCGGTGTGCACCGGGTCGGTCGAGCCCACAGCCTCGGCGAACTCGCGGATCTTGGCCGCCCCCACGGCATACGGCGGGGCGGGCGGATAGGTGCGCCCGACGAAGTCTGCGTTGACCGGCATACCGGCAACCCTAGCCGGGCCTATGACGGCTCGGAGGAGGCGCCCGCGCGCACGTCGTAGCGCCAGAAGGGGCGCACCAGCACACCCGCCACGGCAACGACGAGCATGCAGGCCGCTCCTCCGGCGACCCACGAGAAGGTGGGCGTGGTGACGGCTGCGGTGGCCCCGGCGCGGACGTCGCCGAGTCGCGGCCCACCGGCGACCACGGCGATGAAGACGCCCTGCATCCTGCCACGCATCTCGTCGGGGGCGTAGGTCTGGAGGATGGTCTGCCGGTAGACGGCACTGACCAGGTCGAAGGCGCCCGCCAGGGCGAGCAGGGCGACCACGAGCCACAGCGGTGCGACGAGGCCCGACAAGGCGACCGCCGCGCCCCAGCCGACGATGGCGACGGTGAGCGCCCGGCCTTGTCGGTGGACCCGGCCGATCCAGCCGCTGGAGAGGCCGGCGAGCACCGCGCCGATGGCGATCGCGGCGTAGAGGGGGCCGACCTGGCCTCCGAAGCGCTGGTCGGCGACGGCGGGGAAGAGGGACCGCGGCATGGCGAGCACCATCGCGACGATGTCGACGGCGAAGCTCATGACGAGCACCGGCTGGCGGGCGATGAACCGCAGACCGTCGACGACGGCCCGCATCGAGGCCCGCTCGACCGGGCCGTCGCCCTGCGGCGGGAGGGGCGGCAGGCGCACCACCGAGTAGAGCGCCGCGGTGAAGAGCAGGGCGTCGGCCCCGTAGGCGAAGGCGAAGCCGTTGGGGAGGATGACGAGCAGGCCGGCCAGCAGGGGGCCCACGACCTGACCGACGTTGCCGACGGTGAAGTTGATCGTGTTGGCGGCCGGGACCAGCGGGGCGTCGACGAGTCGCGGGATGATCGCGCCCCGGGCGGAGGAGGACACCGCGAACATCGCCGACTGCACGACGACGAAGCCGAGGATGAGCCACACGCTCCCCAGCCCGAGCAGGGTCTGAGCGAGCAGGGCCAACGTGACCACCCAGGCGCCGACCGACGACCACAGGTAGAGCAGCCGGCGGTCGACGGCGTCGGCGATGGCCCCGCCGTAGAGCCCGAACACGACGATGGGGACGAGGCCGGCCAGACCCACGAACCCGACGGAGAGCGTGGAGTGCGTGAGGTCCCAGACCTGCACCGGCACGGCCACCTGGGTGAGCATCGACCCGATGAACGAGGCGCCCTGGCCGATGGTGAGCCGGCGGAACGCCGGGATGCGGAAGGGGCGGGTGTCAATGGCGTGCCGACCCAGCAGCGAGCGCAGGTTGCGGGCCGGCTCGGCGGGGTTCTCGGCGCCGAGGTTGGGGTCAAAGGAGTCTGCCTCGGCCGGCTCGCTCCCACGCTCATTCATCGGTCATCCCGGCGATTGTCACACCCCGCTCCGGACAGCGAACGACCGCTCCCCAGGAGGGGAAGCGGTCGCGTCGTCTGAGCGAGTGGCTGGGGTCAGCGGGTCTCGCGGTGGTCGGTCTGCTGGCCGCAGTTGGGGCAGAACTTCTTGAGGTCCAGCCGGTCGGGGTCGTTGCGCCGGTTCTTCTTGGTGATGTAGTTGCGGTTCTTGCAGACCACGCACGCCATGGTGATCTTGGGGCGGACGTCGACACTCTTGCTGGCCACGGCTGACTACCTGCTCTCGATGTGCGATATGGGTCCTGCGGGCCGCAAGGCTCGCCACGGGAGACCTCCGAGTTTACCCGGCACACGGGCATACCCGGAAATCCGGTAGCGGGAGCGGGGCTCGATCCCGCGACCTCACGATTATGAGTCGTGCGCTCTAACCAGCTGAGCTACCCCGCCCTGGTGGTCACGACCGCAGCGCAAGCCGCCGGCGCGAACCAGAGCCCCAATAGGGAATCGAACCCTAGACCTTTTCCTTACCATGGAAACGCTCTGCCGTCTGAGCTATTGGGGCGTCGTTGCGACGGCGAGACTACACGGTGCCGGAGCGGGTCGGGAAATCCGTCAGCCCGTCCTCGCGACGCAGCTGCAAGACCCCCTCGACGAAGCTGCTGACCTCACCCAGGCGCGGCAGGAGCATGGCCTGGTAGGCATGGTAGACGTCCGGCTTGCCCTCCCATACTCGGCTCGACGGGCGCCCCTGGGGGTCGAGCTCGTGGTGCCACGATCCGTGCACCTCGTCGACAAAGGCGGTGCGGGCGTGCTCCATCCAGCGGTCGAACCAGTGCCGGTACTGCTGGGCTCGCGTGGGGTCCTTCTCGTCGGTCACCAGGGCCAGGGTCCAGGCGGTGGCGATGGCTTCGGTGACGACCCAGTGCAGACGGTCGTCGACGATGGGGTGCGCGTCGAAGTCCGTCGTGTAGACGAAACCCTCGGTATGCCCGTCGCCGGCGTGCTGCCAGCCGTCCGCGAGGGCGCGATCGAAGAGGGCCTGGGCGTCGTCCAGGAGCCACGCCGGAGCGTCGGTGCCGGCCCGGCGGAGTGCGGTGCGGACGTGCAGGGCCAGGCGGGCCCACTCCATGAGGTGACCGATGGTGACGCCGTAGGGGCGGAACCGGTCGCGGGGCTGGTCGCGGTTGTAGTCCATCAGCGGACGCCACTGCTCGTCGTAGTGCTCGGGCAGCCGGTAGCCGTTGCCGCGCGCGAACTCGTGGACGACGCGGCTCGTGATGGTGACGGCACGCTGGAGGAGGATGGCGTCACCGGTGACGTCGTGCGCCGCCAGCAGCGCTTCGACGGTGTGCATGTTGGCGTTGACGCCGCGGTAGGGGTCGACGAGCTCGAAGGTCCGGTCGCAGACGTCCACCGCCAGTCCGTCGGCGTCGCGCCAGAAGTGCCGGTCGAAGACGGCGAGCGCGTCGTCGAGCAACGGTCGCGCCTCGTCGTGGCCGGCGGCGACCGCGGAGGCGGCGGCCAGGACGACGAAGCCGTGCGCATACTCCTGCTTGGAGTCGTCGGACGGCTCTGACGAAGCGTCCTTCGTGGTGACCGCGGCGTACCAACCGCCGAACTCGTCGTCGTGGAGGCGGCCGCGCAGCGCCGCGACGCCGGCGGCGACCAGGGGGCGGCAGGACGCATCGCCGAGGATCTCCGCGAGCGCCAGGACGTGCACCATCCGGCAGGTGATCCAGAGCTCGACAGGGCGGTCGAGGAGGGGCGTGCCGTCGTCGTCGAGCCACGCGAAGCCACCGTCGGGGTGGGGGCTGCGCTTGGCGAACTCGACGAGGGACGTCGTCTGCGCGACGAGGAACTCGAGGTCCGCTTCGGACAAGCGCGTCGCCGGTGACGTGGCCGAGTGGTCGGGCATGGCCGTGAACCTACCGGGCGCCCCCGCCCACCCCTGGCGCCGGTGGTCCAGGCTTCCCCGCCCGGGCGTCGGCTCCCGCCAAAGGTCACCTCTGGACGTTCCGCCAGGTCCGAGTGGTCACCATTGGCCCTCTGGGGACGCCCAGGACGACCAGAGGTGACCTTTGGCGGGGTGCGGGGCGGGGGTGGGGCGCGGGGCGGGGGTGCGGTGCGGGGGTGCGGTGCGGGGCGGGGCGGGGGTGCGGGGCGGCCGGGGCGTCAGGTGGGGTCGACGACGATCACGTGGAGGGTGCGGGGGCCGTGGACGCCTTCCACGCGATCGAGCTCGATGTCACTGGTGGCGCTCGGACCGCTGATCCACGTCAACGGGCGGGTCGGGTCGAGGGCGCGCACCGCGTCGGGCACGTCGGGGACCACCTGGTCGGCCAAGACGACGCAGACATGGAGGTCGGGGACGAGGCTCAGCGCCCGGCGCCCCTGGCCGGCCCCGTGGTCGAGGACGATCGTGCCGGTGAGCGCGATCCCGAGCGCCGCGGTGGTCACCACGGCGTCGACGGCGTCGAGGTCGAGCGCGCTCAACGGCGGGTCGTCGTCGACGAGCTCCAGCCCGTCCAGACCCGCCCTTACGGCGTCAGGAAGACCGGCCGGGACGACCACCCGGGTCGACCCGCCCAGGCCGGCCCGCACCGCATCGGCCACCTCCGACGGGGCGCAGCGCACGATCACGGCCCGGTAGTCGGCGACGCGCTCGACGAACAGCCCGACGACGTCAGACCGCTCCGCTGTCGGGCGGTCGTCGGTGTCGTCGGTGTGGGCGGTGTCGTCGGTGTGGTCGGGGTCGGCAGCGTCGAACCCCAGGTCCGCACCGGGGGCGGCTCCGGGCGGTGCTTCGTCGCCGGGAGGTTGGCGCAGCGCCGACCGCACCCGGGCCAGGACCTCGTCGCGGGCGGTCACGCCCGGCCGCCGGAGGCCGGGGGTTGGTTGCGGCCGCCATCCGTCTTGGCCCACCAGGCTCGGAACGACTCTCGCGGCGGGGCCGGCAGGTCGCGGGCACCGGTCCACGCCGAGGCACCCGGACCGGGTATGCGGCCGATCGCCACCCGCCCGCCGGGCAGGGTGCGCCGGCTCAGGGCCGTGACCACCCGGTTGGCCACCGAGCCGGCCTTGACGGCATATCCCATCCGCGCGCCGTCGGAGAGGAGCAGCGCGGACGCCTTCATCGCGAGGTCCTGCCCCTTGGGGAGCCCGTTGCGGTGGGCGTCGACCACCTTGACCCGCAGGTGCACGAGCACGGTAGGGATGTCGATGCGCACCGGGCACACCTCGTAGCAGCGGCCGCAGAGCGACGACGCATACGGCAGTGAGTCGACCTGCGCGTCGTGTCCCACCCCCTTGAGGAGCGGGTTGAGGATCGCGCCGATGGGGCCGGGATAGACCGAGCCGTAGGCGTGGCCGCCCGTGCGCTCGTAGACCGGGCAGGCATTGAGGCAGGCCGAGCAGCGGATGCAGCGCAGCGCCTGGCGGCCCACTTCGTCGGCGAGGACGTTGGTGCGGCCGTTGTCGAGCAGCACGACGTGCACCTCCTGCGGACCGTCGCCGGGCGTCACGCCGGTCCACATCGACGTGTAGGGGTTCATCCGCTCCCCCGTGCTCGACCGCGGCAGCAGCTGAAGGAAGACGTCGAGGTCCTCGAACCGCGGCAGCAGCTTCTCGATTCCCACCACGCTGACCAGGACCTCGGGGAGGGTCAGGCACATGCGGCCGTTCCCCTCGGACTCGACGACGACGAGGGTGCCGGTCTCGGCGACGGCGAAGTTCGCCCCGGAGACCGCGACCTTGGCCCGCAGGAACTTCTCGCGCAGGTGCTGCCGGGCCGCCGCGGCCAGCTCGGCGGGCTCGTCGGTGAGGCCCTCGGGTGCCGGTCGGCCGGCACCGGCCATGCGGGTGCGGAAGATCTCACGGATCTCGGCGCGGTTGCGGTGGATGGCGGGCACGAGGATGTGTGAGGGCAGGTCGTCGCCCAGCTGGACGATGAGCTCGGCCAGGTCGGTCTCCCACGCCGAGATCCCTTGCGCGGCAAGGGCTTCGTTGAGCTCGATCTCCTGCGTGGCCATCGACTTGACCTTGACGACCTCGTCGACGCCGTGGTCCTTGGCGATCTGGGCGACGACGGCGCACGCCTCCGCCGCATCGCGGGCCCAGTGCACGACCGCCCCGCGGGCCGTCAGCGACGCCTCCAGCGCCTCGAGGTGCTCGTCGAGGTGCGCCAGGACGTCGTCCTTGATGTCAGCCGCCTTGAGCCGCAACTCTTCCCAGTCGTCGAGCTCCCCAACAACCCGGCCGCGCTTGTCGCGGATCGTCGTCGTCGCGTGGGCGAGGTTGGCCCGCAGCTGCGGGTCCGCGAGGGCCCGGTGCGCCGCCTCGGGGAACGGCGGCATACCGACGAACGTGGCTCCCATCAGGCCCCCTCGGTCGACGCGAGGACTTCAGCAAGGTGCATGACCTTCATGCCCGCCTGCTCCCGCGACAGGATGCCGCCGAGGTGCATGAGGCATGAGTTGTCACTGGCCACCAGGACCTCGGCTCCCGTGTCCCGTGCGTGTCGCACCTTGTCAAAGCCCATGGACACCGATGTCTCCGCGTTCTTCACCGCGAACGTCCCGCCGAACCCACAGCACTCCTCGGCCGCAGGCAGCTCGGCCAGCCGAATCCCCTTGACCTGCCTCAGAAGCCGCAGCGGACGGTCACCGACCCCGAGCATCCGCAACGAGTGGCACGTCGGGTGGTAGGTGACCCGGTGCGGGAAGGACGCCCCCACGTCCTCGACACCCAGGACGTCGACGAGGAACTCGGTCAGCTCGTAGGCCCGCGGCGAGGTCTCGGCGACCGCCCGGGCCAGCGCGGGGTCACCGGAACGGCGCGCGACCAGGTCGTGCTGGTGCCGGATCGCCCCGGCGCACGACCCGGACGGGACGACGATCGCGTCGTAGCCGGCGAACGCCTCGGTGAACCCACGGACCACCGGGACGGCCTCGTCGAGGTAGCCGGTGTTGACCATGGGCTGTGCGCAGCAGGCCTGTCCGGCGGGGAAGTCGACGTCGACCCCGAGCCGGCGCAGCAGCCGGACGACCGCCTTGCCGGTGTCGGGGAAGAGCGCGTCGTTGATGCAGGTGAGCATCAGCGCGACCTTCATGGCGGGACCCTACGGGATCATCCACGACAGCACCGACGTGGACTGGAGGTAGACCAGCAGGCACATGAACACGAGGAACCCAATCGACCAGGCCAACACCTTCCGGAAGATGTCGCCTTCCCTCCCGGCCATGCCGACGGCGCCGGCGGCGATGGCAAGGTTCTGCGGTGAGATCATCTTGCCCAGCACCCCTCCGGACGAGTTCGCCGAGGCCATGAGGACCTCCGAGAGGCCGGTCTGCCGGGCGGCCGACACCTGCAGGGCCCCGAAGAGCGAGTTCGACGACGTGTCCGATCCGGTGACCGCGACGCCAAGCCATCCCAAGATGGGCGACAAGATCGCGAACAGCCCTCCGGAGGTGGCGAGCCACCGCCCCAGGGTCGCGGTCTGCCCGGACGCGTTCATCACGTAGGCCAGCGCGAGGACGGCCATCACCGTCACGATGGCCAGCGCGAGCTGTCGGTAGGTGTCGAGATAGGCCTTGAATGCCCTGGCCGGGGAGATCCCGATCACCGGGATGGTGATCAGGCCGGCGATGACCATCAGCGTGCCAGCGGCCGAAAGGATGTTGAGCCGGAAGGTCGGAATGCTCGAGGGTTTCCCCTCGGGGGTCTGCAGGTCGAGACCGGGCCACTTCAAGGACGGGTTGGCGGCCGAGGCGTTGAAGAAGTCCCTGATTCCGGGCAGCTGGGCGAGGACGAAGAGCGCGACGATGATGAGGTAGGGCGCGTAGGCCTTGACAACGTCTGATCTGGTGTCGTGAGCCAGTCGGTCGCGCTCAGCCAGCTCGTCCATGGTGCTGACGCCTTGCCCGAGCGGGTGGTCCCCATGCTCCCGGTGGTCCCCGCCACCGGCGGTCGGTGAGCCATGCTCCACGCCCTGGTCGGCGGCACGCGCCACCGAAACGGTTCCGGTTACCGAACCGGTTGCGCTGGTTGCGCCCGTTCCAGTGACGTCGGCCACGGTGTCGGGCACGTCGATGTAACGCCCACTGGGCTTCCACACCCGTAGGAGCAGCACGACGGAGGCCGCGGCCACCAAGGAGGCGACGATGTCGGTCAGTGGAGTGGAGATGAAGTTGGAGGTGACGTACTGCGCGATCCCGAACACCACGCCGCAGGTCAGGGTGGCCGGAAGGGTCTCCCGGACGCCCTTTCTCCCGTCCAGGATCCACACCAGGGCCATGGGGACGAAAATGGCCAGGATGGGGGTCTGCCGGCCGACCATCTGCGAGAGGGAATGCTCCGGGACCCCGCTGACCGTCGCCAGCGTGGTGATCGGCACGGCAAGCGCACCGAAGGCCACGGGGGCGGTGTTGGCAACGAGGGCGACCACTGCCGCCTTGAGCGGGCGCAGCCCGATGGCGATGAGCATGACGCTGGTGATGGCCACCGGCGTCCCGAAGCCGGCCAGCGCCTCGAGCAGGGCGCCGAAGCAGAACGCGATGATGACCGCCTGGATGCGGCGGTCGTCACTCACCTTCGCGAAGGATCGTCGGAGCACGTCGAAGTGGCCCGTGACCACGGTCATGTTGTAGACCCAGATGGCGTTGATGACGATCCACAGGATCGGGAAGAAGCCGAACGCCGCGCCCTCTGTTCCTGCGAGGAGCGTCTGGCCGATTGGCATGGAGTAGGCCAGCACGGCCACGACTATGGCGACGAGGAGCGAGATCAGCGCGGCCTTCCACGCCGTCATCCGCAAGACGCCGAGAAGGACGAACAGTGTGAGCAGGGGCAACATCGCGACGAGCGCGGTGAGTAGGAGCGAGCCGCCTACGGCGTCGGGCACCGGCTTGTACATGGGCCACACCTCATGGTGTCGAAGGGCTCCCCGGGGAGACGCCGAGGTCTGCTGGGGTCAGACCTCGGATCGAGGCGTCGAGCACCTCGACGGTGTGGGCGAGCGCGAGGTGGCCACCGCTGCGCTCGATCGACGAGGCCACCTGCATGAGGCAGCCCGGGTTGGCGGTCACCAGCATCTGGGCGCCGGTGGCCATGACGTTCTTGGCCTTGCGGTCACCGAGCTGGCGCGCCGGCTCCGGGTTGAGGATGTTGTAGATCCCCGCCGAGCCGCAACAGAGGTCGGCCTCGTTGATCTCCTTGACCTGCAGACCGGGTATGCCGCGCAGCAGCTCACGGGGCTGGCTGCGGATGCCCTGCGCGTGGCCGAGGTGACAGGCGTCGTGGTAGGCCACGGAGACGTCCAGGGGGTGCCGCTCGGCGACGGGGCCGACCTCGGCCAGGAACTCCGCGACGTCACGGACCTTGTCGCTCAACGCTTTGGCCCGCTCGACCCAGTCGGGTTCGTCGGAGAAGAGGTGCACGTAGTCCTTCATCGCCGACCCGCATCCGGCGGAGTTGACGACCAGCGCGTCGATGCCCGCGTGCTCGAACTCCTCGATCAAGCTGCGCGCGAAGCGCTTTGCCTCCTGCTCGCGTCCGTTGTGTGACGAGAGGGCGCCGCAGCAGCCCTGGGACCTGGGGGCGATGACGTCGAAGCCCTCGGCGCTGAGCACCCGTGCGGTGGCGGCGTTGACGCCGGGAAAGAACTCGCGCTGCACACAACCAAGGAGCATCCCGACCACGCCGCGTCGGGTGCCGCGGGCCGACGTCCGCTCGAGCACCCGCTCGGCCCGGCCCAGCTCGGGGGCCAGACCCTCCATCGCCCCGAGTGTCGGCGAGAGGCGGTCCAGCAGCCCGGACCTCCGCAGCGCCTTCGGGAGCCCGGTGCGCTGGTACAGACGCAGGGGGCCGCGAGCCGCCTTGAGCCGCTTGGGGTAAGGAAAGAGCGCGAAGATGCCCTCGCGCAGTGCCTTGTCGGCGGTAGAGCGCTCGTGGCGGCGTTCGACCTGGGCGCGGGTGTCCTCGATGAGCCGGTCGTACTGCACGCCCGACGGGCACGCGGTGACGCAGGCCATGCAGCCGAGGCAGGCGTCGAAGTGGCCTACCATCGAGTCGGTGAGCGGCTCACCGCCGAGGCCCTCGCTCATGAGGTAGATCCGCCCGCGGGGCGAGTCCATCTCCTCGCCCCACAGGACGTAGGTGGGGCAGGAGGGCAGGCAGAAGCCGCAGTGCACGCAGTCGGCCACCAGTGCAGCCGACGGCGGCTTGTGGTCGTCGAACGCCCCGGGTCCAGGTGGGGTCGCGGGTCCGCTGTCGGCGGTGCCCCCGGCCCCGGCTGGGGCGGCGACGGGGTCGGCAGTCATCCTCAGATCCCTCCAACGAATCGGCCGGGCGACAGCACCCGGGTCGGGTCGAACTGGTCCTTGACCCGGCGCATGAGATCCAGCCCCCGCACCGGACCCCACACGTCGACGGCCGCCTTGACCTCCGCGGGGGCCTCCAGGACGACGACCGCTCCCCCGAAGGACGGCGCCGCAGCACGCAGCCGGGCCACGACGTCTGCGGCCGAACCCGCTCGACGGGCACCAACCCCGTTTTCGGGCCGATCGGCGTCGTTTCGGCCGTTCGTGCCCGTCGACCCGTCCGCCGGAGGGACCGACGCATACAGGGTGCCGACGGCGGCGCTGCCCCGGACGGCCAGCCCTTGAGCCGCCTCGAGCACGGCGGCGAGGGAGGCGACCTCATGAGTCACCTTGAGCAGCACCTCACCGGCGGGCTCCGTGCCCCACCACTCCGGCGCCGAGGACGACCCCGCCGACTGCGGGCCGAGCAGCTCGAGGGCCAGCGCGATGTGGTCCTCGACGCCGTGGGTGAGCCCGTCCACGCGTACCGCCAGCTCACCCGACCCGTCGCGCCAGTCGAGCTCGCATCCCGACGGCACGAGCTGGGAGTGGGCGACGCGCAGGACCATCGCCTGCGCTTCCTGCGCCGAGCGGACCGGCACGCTGGCCCACCGGCTCACCTCGGTCACGGGATGCAGCCGTAGGGCGACCTGCGTGATGACTCCGAGGGTGCCGAACGATCCGGTGAGCAGCTTGCCGAGGTCGTAGCCGGCGACGTTCTTGACGACCTTGCCCCCTGCCTTCGCGAGCACGCCGTCGGCCCGGACCATGGTCACCCCGATGACGAGGTCGCGCACCGGGCCGGCGGAGAGACGGACCGGACCGGTCGCTGCGCTCGCGACCAGCCCGCCCACCGTGCCGCGACGTGGGGGGTCGACCGCCAGCCGCTGACCGGCCTCGGCCAGGCGCTTCTCCAGGTCGTCGAGCCGGAGGCCGGCCTGGACGACGGCGACGAGGTCGCCCGGGGTGTGCTCGACCAGCTCGTCGAGAGGGCCGAGGTCGAGGATGACGTCGAGTGGGTCGGGGCGAGCCCCCCACGACAGCCGCGTGCCAGCACCCCGGGGCACCACCGCCAGCCCGAGATCGTAAGCCGCCGCCATGACCCGGGACACGGCGGCGGCGTCGCGGGGGGAGACCACCCAGCGGGCCGGCATATCGTCGACGACGTCGTCGGACCCGGCCTCGCGGACCTGCCCGTCAGCCGCCTCCGCCAGCCGGCCGGAGACCTCCGGCGCCATGACCCTCATCAGAACTGCTCCGCCAGCCCGGCCTGGACGAGCGGGTGCGCCTCGCGCTTGTGGCCGGGCACCTCACCGCAGAGCCGAGGCGTGGGAAACACCTTGCCGGGGTTGGCGATCCCCTTGGGGTCGAAGGCGCAGCGGACCAGCTGCATGGTGTCGAGGTCGTCCTCGCCGAACATCTTCGGCATGTACTTGGCCTTGTCGGACCCCACACCGTGCTCACCGGTGATCGAGCCCCCGAACGCGATGCAGAGGTCGATGATGGCGCCCGACATCTCCTCCGCGGCCGCGGCCTGCCCCTCGACGCCGTCGTCGAACAGGACCAGGGGGTGAAGGTTGCCGTCGCCAGCGTGGAAGACGTTGGCGACGCGGACGCCGCTCTCCCGCGACAGCTCACCGATGCGGCGCAGGACCTCGGGCAGCACCGTGCGCGGGATGACCCCATCCTGGACGATGTAGTCCGGGCTGATCCGGCCGACGGCGGCGAAGGCCGACTTGCGGCCCTTCCAGAACAGCGCACGCTGCACGTCGTCCTGCGCGATCCGCAGCTCGGAGGCACCGGCCTCCTCGCAGAACCGGGTCACCTGCGCGAACTGACGCTCCACGGTCGACTGCGCACCGTCCAGCTCGACGATGAGCACTGCGCCTGCGCCATCGGGATAGCCGCACTGCACCGCCGCCTCGGCCGCCTCGATGGCCAGGGCGTCCATCATCTCGATCGCTGCCGGGATGACACCGGCGCCGATGATGGCGGAGACGGCCTGGCCGGCGGTGTCGGTGTCCGGGAAGGCCGCCAGGACCGTCTGGACCACCTCGGGGCTGCGGGTCAGCCGCACCGTCACCTGGGTAGCGACCCCCAGGGTGCCCTCCGAGCCGACGATGGCCCCGAGCAGGTCGTAGCCCGGGAAGTCGACGGCCTTGCCGCCGATCTCGACCAGCTCACCGAGCGGGGTGACGAACTCGACGCCGGTGACGTGTCCGGCGGTGAAGCCGTACTTGAGGCAGTGCGCGCCGCCGGAGTTCTCCGCCAGGTTGCCGCCGATCGAGCACACCTGCTGGCTCGACGGGTCGGGGGCGAAGTAGTAGCCGCCGGGCTGTGCGGCCTTGGTGAGCTGGAGGTTGATGACACCCGGCTCGACGACCGCGCGCTGGTTGTCGCGGTCGATCTCGATGATGTCGCGCAGCTTCGACATGACGATGAGGACGCCATCGGCGTGCGGGAGGGCGCCTCCGGACAGACCGGTGCCCGACCCCCGGGCGACGAACGGTATGCCGCGGGCCGCGCAAGCCCGCACCACGGCCGCGACCTGCTCGGCCGACTCGGGCAGCACGACGAGCCCCGGAACGACCTTGTACTGCGCCAGACCGTCGCACTCGTAGGTGCGCAGCCGCTGCCGGTCGGTGATGACCGCGTCCGGCGGCAGCCACCGGGTGACCTCGGCGACGAGCGATGCGTCCATGCAGCCTCCTCACCGACGAACATACCCATTCCCCGGGGTCCCGGCCAGACAGGTGGGTCCGCGCCGGGCTCCGGGCGCGCCAGCGGCCACCCCCCCGGCATACTGAGGTCGAGAATGGGCGCGGCTACGAGCCGGAGACGGCGCTCGCCAGGTGCGAGAGCGACTCCTCCAGCTGCTGCTCCGACACGAGGGGGAAGTGCACCTTCTGGAGCAGGTCCTTGTCGGTGACCTGGCCCCAGTCGTAGACGAGGGTGACGTTGGTGGCGTCCGGCCCCTGAGGGGTCAGCTGCCACACCCACTCCCACCCGGGCGGCTCGGTGCCGGCCGGCGCCGGCTTCCACGCGACCAGGGCGTTCTTGTCGTAGCCGACCACGTGGTTGTCGGTCTGGTACTCCCCACCCATGTGGTCGCCCTGCATGTTCATGGTGAACACCTGCCCCGTATGCGTGATCCGGTCGGCGTGCTCGTCCGAGACGATGAACCCCGACCCGTCCAGCTCCTTGTGCCGCGCGGGCAGCGTCAGCACGTCGAAGATCGCCGACGCCGGGGCGTCGATGGTGCGCGCGACGGTGATGCGCGTGTCGGTGCGGTGGTGTTCGGTGGCCATCGTTCGATCCTGTCCTGACGCCCGCCCGGACGCAAACCGGCCAGGGGTCGGGTCAGGGTAGAACCTGACCACAGGCCGCGACGGGAACCGCGTAGATTGTCAACTCGTCTGCGTAGCGGGGGTATGCGTGGGCCGTGACCTGCGCTCACCCCCGCCCGACGCTTCAGACCCACCGAGGGGAGACCAGCCCATGTCGGACCAGCCGTCAGCCGCCGGTGCGGCCGCCGCCGCCCCACCGCCCGCCGCCGAGGCGGTCCAGCCGCTGACCCCCCCGCCCAGCACGTCGTCGTTGCTCACCCTCGAGCCGCCGGCCCCCGTGCAGGCGGTCAGTGACACCGCCGCCCCCAAGATGGCGCCCCAGGTGCCTGCGGCAGCGATCCCGGGCCTCGACGCCAAGGTCGACGGCTACCTGCAGGCCCTGCTCACCGCGCAGGCCAAGTCGCCGACCTTCGACTCCAAGGCGACCGACGTGCGCACCATGGGCGACGACGACATCCGCCGCGCCGCCGAGTCGAGCAACCGGCTGCTGCGCAGCCCCGTCAAGGCGCTCAAGGAGGGGGGCCTCAGCGAGACCGGCAAGGTCGGCAAGACCCTGCTCGACCTGCGTCGGACGGTCGAGGACCTCGACCCGTCCCAGGCCCACGGGGTCAAGAAGGTGCTCGGGATGATCCCCCTCGGCGACAAGGTCACCGACTACTTCCGCAAGTACCAGTCGGCGCAGACCCACCTCGACGGCATTCTCCACTCGTTGCGCGACGGCCAGGACGAGCTGCAGAAGGACAACACCGCGCTCAACATGGAGAAGCAGAACCTCTGGGACTCCATGGGCCGGCTCAACCAGTACGTCTACATCGCCGAGCGGCTCGACGCCCGCCTCACCGCCGAGATCGCGACCCTCGAGGCGACCGACCCCGAGAAGGCCACCGCCCTCAAGCAGGACGTCCTCTTCTACGTGCGCCAGAAGCACCAGGACCTGCTCACCCAGCTCGCGGTGTCGATCCAGAACTACCTGGCCATCGACATCACCATCAAGAACAACATCGAGCTCATCAAGGGCGTCGACCGCGCGACGACGACGACCATCTCGGCGCTGCGCACCGCCGTCATCGTCGCGCAGGCCCTCGGCAACCAGAAGCTCGTCCTCGACCAGATCACCGCGCTCAACACGACGACGAGCAACCTCATCCAAGCGACGTCGGAGATGTTGCGCGACAACTCGGTGAAGATCCAGGAGCAGGCCGCGTCGGCGACGATCGGCCTCCCCCAGCTCCAGGCCGCGTTCGCGAACATCTACCAGACCATGGACGCCATCGACACCTACAAGGTCCAGGCGCTCGACACCATGGCCGCGACCATCGGCACCCTCGAGACCGAGGTCGCGAAGTCGCAGGCCTACCTCGACCGCGCCAACCGGCAGAGCCCGAAGGTCATGGCCGGGTCCCTTGACCTCGGCCGCTGACCGCATCGCGTCTTGGGGACACTGAGCACATGGGTATCGGCGCGTGGTTCGGCTTCGGCGCGAAGCCGCCCGCACCCGAGCCCCAGCCCGCTCATCACGCCCCGACGAGCCAGGACCTCCTCGACGCGGTCGACCACGTCGAGCGGCTCGCCCGTGAGGGCAAGGTGCCCGGCATGGTGCAGTCGCGACTCGGCCGGGTGGCCCGCACCGTGCGCGACACGGTGCCCCGCCTGGAGACCCTCGGCCCCGGCAGCGCACAGGCGTACAACGTCATGGCGACCGCCACCGACTACCTGCCCGACGCCATCGGCGGCTACCTCCGGCTGCCCCGGCAATGGGCGGACAGCCGCCCGGTCGACCGAGGTAAGACGTCACTGATGGTCCTCGTCGACCAGCTCGACCTGCTCGGCGCGACGATGGACAAGGTCTTCGACGCGGTATGCCGCGAGGACGCTCAGGCGCTCGTCGTGCACGGCCGCTTCCTCGCGGAGAAGTTCGGCTCGGCCGCCGGTGGCGGCGACCTCCGGATCGGGTCGACGCCCCTCCCGCCCCAGTCGGCGAGCACCGCGGGCGGCACCGACGCTCAGACCGGGCCGTCGCCCCTCACCCCGCCGCCGGGACGGCACGCCTGATGACCGACCTCAAGGCCGCCCTCGACGCTCTCGCCACCGTGGCCCGCCGCCTCGGCGTCGACGTCCAGGAGGCTCGTGCCGAGGGGGCCGCGCTCGCGGCGACGGTGGCCGAACCGGCCCAGCCGGTCTACAAGGCGGCGGCGGACTGGGCGCGGGCCATCGGCCGGCCGACGCCCGAGGACATCGACGCGTCCAACCGGGCCTTCGCCGACTACGCGTCAGAGGGCCGCAAGTGGCGGGCCAGCGAGACCCAGCTCCTCTCACACCTGCGCGCCACCGGCACCGGTGCGCTGGAGTACGCCGACGCGCTCGCCCAGGTCCTGGAGGCGACCGTAACGCTGGACGGCGCCAACGCCGCGGTCGCGCGCAACGTCGCCCAGGCGGCGCAGGCCCAGCGGCATGCCGCGAGCCAGCCCTACGCGCCCCCCGGGCTGCACGCCCTGCCCGCGTCGAACGGCTACGACCCCTCCCTCAGCCCGCTGGCCGACCCGCGCATCCACGAGTCGCTGCGCCTGCTGGGCTCGCTCGACGGCGCCCTCGACCCCACCCGCCCCGGGGCACGGCCGCCCGTGATCCCGACCGCCCCCACCGATGTCGGCCAGCGGGGAGCCACTGCCTCCGGCGACCCGGTCGGAGTCGTGCCGGGGGTGGCCGCACCGGCGGTCGGCTCCCCTGCCGAGGCGTCGGCGGAGGCTCCCGCACCGCCGGAGAAGTTGGTCGAGGAGCTGTTGGCCGACCTCGACGCGATGATCGGCCTCGACCGGGTCAAGCGCGAGGTGCATCAGCAGGTGGCCATGCTCAAGGTCGAGAAGAAACGGCAGGACGCGGGGATGCGCAACCCCGACGTGACTCGCCACCTCGTCTTCACCGGCAACCCCGGCACCGGCAAGACGACCGTTGCCCGGATGGTCTCCGGGATCTACCACGCCCTGGGGCTGCTCGAGAAGGGCCACCTAGTGGAGGTCGACCGGTCCGAGCTCGTCGCGGGATACCTCGGCCAGACGGCGATGAAGACCGCCGAGGTCTGCGAGAAGTCAACTGGCGGTGTGCTCTTCATCGACGAGGCCTACTCGCTGGGCGGCGACGACTACGGCTCGGAGGCCATCAACACCCTGGTCAAGGAGATGGAGGACCACCGCGACCAGCTCGTCGTCATCGTCGCCGGCTACACCGAGCCGATGGACGCCTTCCTCGCCGCCAATCCCGGTCTCTCCAGCCGGTTCCGCACGGTGATCGGGTTCGACGACTACACCGACGACGAGCTCGTCGCCATCCTGCGCAAGCTCGCGTCGGCCGCCGACTTCGACGTCACCCGCGAGGCCGAGTTGACCTTCCGCGGCATCCTGGCCGGCACGGCGCGCACCCAGGCGTTCGGCAACGGGCGCTTCGCACGCAACCTGCTCGAGGAGGCCATCGGGCGGCACGCCTGGCGCCTGCAGGACGTCGCGGACCCCACGGTGCAGCAGCTGCGCGAGCTGCTCGGCGAGGACTTCCGATCCCTGGCCGGTGAGCCCGAGCCGCCGTCCGGGAGACCCGGGGAACCCGAGGGTGGGGCACGTTCGTCGGATGGTGCCCCGTCGTCGTCGGCGGGGTCCGACCCCACGAGAGGCACGTCATGAGCAGGGCCACCGCCACGCCGACGGCGTCCGGCGCACCGGGTTCGGTGACGGCCCCGGGTGCGGCTCCCGCGGGTGTCCCCTCCGTCGCCGGAGCGCAGGCCGCCCCGGTCGCGGCGGGGGCGGCGTCCCGCCGCCGCGCCGCGCTGCTCGCCCGCACCGCGATGGAGGGCACACCCGGCCGGATGCGCCTGCTCGGGTTCGTCGCCGCCCTGGCCGCCGCCGTGTTCGGGATCATCGGCGCCACGTCACTGTGGTCGGCCGCCGGTGCGCTCGACCGGGCCGACCTCAACACCCAGCAGGTCGTGCGCATCCAGGGGATCTACGCCGACCTGGTGCGCGCCGACGCCGACGCCTCCAACGCCTTCCTCGTCGGCGGGGTCGAGGACAGCGCCCAGCGCGGCGACTACGACGCGGCCCTCGCGCGGGTGGCGAGCGGCATCACCGACGCGGCGCGGGCGCAGCCGGCCGACAGCGCCGCACTCGGTACCCTCAACACCAAGGTGCAGACGTATGCGTCGACCGTCGAGCAGGCGCGGGTCTACAACCGCCAGGGACAGCCCGTCGGCGCGCAGTACCTCAACCAGGCGAGCGCCTCCCTGCGCTCCGACGTGCTGCCCGTGGTCGACGCGCTGAGGAAGGCCAACAGCCAGCGGGCCGACACCGAGTTCGCGGCGAGCAGCAGCCGGCCGGCGCTGTTCCTCGCCGGCGTGGCCGCCCTCCTCGTGCTCGTCGCCATCATGGTCTGGCTGGCCCGCCGCACCCACCGCTACCTCAACGTGTCGATGGGCCTCGGCGCGCTGCTGCTTCTGCTGACCATGGGCCTCGGTGCGGTCACCCTGGGCGGGGTCGGCAGCCAGGTCTCGTCGGTGCGCGACTCGGACTATCGCTACACAGTCGCCGTCGCGTCGGCGCGTACGGCCGCGTTCGACGCCAAGTCCAACGAGAGCCTGACCCTGATCTCCCGCGGCTCCGGCGGCGCGTACGAGACCGCGTGGACGACGCAGTACGCCACCGCCTTCAGCGCCCTCGCCGCCCTGCCCGCCACCGCGGAGACGAAGCTCAAGGGCGACCTGAGCGCCTACGAGGCCCTGCACAAGGACATTCGTAAGCAGGATGACAGCGGCGACTGGGACAAGGCCGTCGCCTCGGCCACGAAGACCGGCACCGGCACCGCCAACGCGGCCTTCGCGCAGTTCGACGCCGACTCGGCGCAGTCCCTCGCCGGCTACAAGGCCCAGACCTCGGCCTCGCTCACCGCGCCGATCGCCTGGGTCACCGTGCTCGGGTGGGCCCTGCTCGCGCTGTGCGTCGGCGCCGCGCTGCTCGCCCTGCGCGGCATGAACGAGCGGGTGGAGGAGTACCGATGACTGCGCTCGTCGCCCCAGCGCGTCGGGTCGCCGCCGGCGCGGCCGCCCTGGTGGGCGCCCTGCTGCTGGCCGCGTGCGGGTCGTCCAGCTACGCGCCGACGGTCGCCCCCACCGCGACGAGCGCCACCTCCCCCGCGGGCTCCGGGGCGACGGCGACCCCGGCCGCATGCACCAACGCGACCCAGTCCTACGACCCGCTGCCCGCCCTCACGGGAGGGGCCGCCGACGCCGCGCTCGCCGGGATCCGCAAGACGGGCTACCTGCGGGCCGGGGTCTCGGCCGACTCACTCCTGCTCGGCTCGCGCAACCCGCTCACCGGGCAGATCGAGGGCTTCGACATCGACGTGGTGCACGCTATCGCCAAGGCAATCTTCGGCGACGAGAACAAGGTGCAGCTCGTCGTCATCCAGTCGGGCGACCGCATCCCCTACCTCAAGGACGACAAGGTCGACGTCGTCGTGCGCAACATGACGATGAACTGCGCGCGCTGGAACGACATCGCCTTCTCCGCGGAGTACTTCCAGTCGGGCCTGAAGATCCTTGTGCGCAAGGGCTCCGACGTCACCAGCCTCGCGGGCCTGGCCGGCAAGAAGGTCTGCGCTCCCAACAGCACCTCCACGATGGACGTCGTCCAGGCGACGGCCGGGGTGCAGGCGGTCGGTGCGGCGACGCATACCGGGTGCCTCGTGCTCTTCCAGCAGGGCAAGGTCGACGCCATCGCGGGCGACGACACCGTGCTCGCGGGACTGGCCGCGCAGGACCCGTACGCGTCGGTGCCGAAGATCGCGGCGCTCACCTCCGAGCCCTACGGCGTCGGGGTCAAGAAGGACCGGGTCGACCTCGTGCGCTACGTCAACACGGTCCTCGACGCGTGGAAGACCGACGGCCGCTGGACGACGTCGTACGACAAGTGGTTCGCCGGACCCCTCGGCGCGGCCCCACAGCCCCCCGCCTCGGTCTACGGCCGGGCGGCGTGAGCGCGATGGCCCTCGAGCTCTCCTCACCCACGCCACCGGCCACCGGCGCCGCCCCGGAGGCGCCCGGCCGGCTCGGCTCGAGCGTCTCGCCGCAGGAGGCGTTCGTCTTCCTGCGCGACCTCGGGACCTGGCGCGACAAGCGCAAGGACGAGCTCGACTCCCTCGACTCCGCCGCCCTCGCGTCGAGCGAACGCGACGCGTTCAGCCGCGACATGCTCGTCTCGATGGCCCTGTGGAAGGCGATCTCCGACCGCTACGACCTGCTCGAGGTGACGTTCGACAACGGCCGGGTCGGCGCCAAGGAGGCAGAACGCATCTCCGCCCTGATCTGGGGGCGCCTCGACGTCAGCCCCGGATCGGCCGCCGGGTCACTGGCTCCGTCGGTCTCCGGGGCTCTGGCGCTGTCCCTCCCCGAGGCGTGCCGCCTCTCCGACGCCATGACGTCGTCGCTGCGAGCGCGGCTCGCCCTCGAGCCTTCCGGGGCGGAGGTGGGCACCCGGCTGAAGTCGGTGCGCGAGACCGTCGAGCGCATCCGCGACCAGGTCGACACCGTGCCGGCGGGCGTCGAACGCGAGACGGCGCGCGACCGGCTGCAGCGGCTCGACCACCGGTTGGCCGAGGTCACCGAGAAGGCCAAGCGGGGCGCCGACGTCGGCGGTCTCCTCGCCCCTCTCGAGTACGACGCGTCGACCGGGGAGCGTGACCTCATCGTCGGCGCCGGCCAGCGCCTCGACGCTGCCCGCGATGCGGCTCGAGCCCGGAGCCAGCGGGGTGAGCTGGCCGCCCGGGGAGCCGCGATCCGGCTGCTCGAGGACCAGTGCGTCGCGGCCGTGACCCCCGCCCCGACCCTGGCCATCCCCGACGTCACCGCGCTCGGCGAGGTCCCCACCGACGGCCAGGGCGTCGAACGCTACCTGCGCCGACTCGACGCGGTCTCCCGGGCGCTCACCGCGGCCCAGACCGCGTACGCCGGTGCGCTGGCCGAACGCGACGAGTTGGTCGGCGTCGCGGGCGCCTACCAGGCGCAGGCCCGCTCGACCGGGGCGGGCGGGGCCGACCTCGACGACCTGGCCCGGCGGCTGGACGAGACCTTCGCGGCCACCCCCACCGACGTGCGCCGGGCGCGCGCCCTGCTTGCCGCCTACCAGGCCTACCTCCGCTCGGTCGGGAGCCGCCCGACGAGTCGGCCGGCGATCCACCCGGGCAGCCAAGGACGCCCGCAATGAGCACCGTGAAGAGCGCCTCGGCCTGCACCGAACCCGGTTGCGACGGGTGCATCGTCGACGGCTACTGCGACGTGTGCGGCATGCCCGGCACGACCACCGCGGCGGCACCTCGGTCCGGGGTCCACGGCGCCGACAAGGGCGAGGACGACGACGGCAGTGGTCTGCCCCCCGCCGTCCAGCAGCAGATCTCTTCCGCCGTGCCGAACGGCACCCCGTGCCACCAGCCCGGTTGCCGGGGCCACGTTCTGGACGGCTACTGCGACGTCTGCGGCGCGTCGGGCGACTCGGTGGAGCCCCTGACCTCGGCCAGTGGGCCGGCAGGGGTGGCCAGCTCGCCGTCGACGATGTCGCGGGCCAGCAACCGGCTCTCCTCGACCGCGCTCGGTTCGTCCCGGGTGGGCGTGGCCGGGAGCAAGACCACCCGCCGGGTCCGTAGCGACTCCCAGCGGCTGCGCACCGCCCGGCTGGGCGCCGGGCTGACGACGGTGCCGGCGACGCCCGCCATCGACGCCAGCACCGCGGTGATGAAGGACCCGGTCGTCCCCGAGGACAAGCGGTTCTGCTCGCACTGCGGCAACCCCGTGGGCCGGGGGAAGGACGGCCGTCCGGGACGCACCAATGGGTTCTGCCCCAAGTGCCGCCAGGCGTTCTCGTTCGACGCCAAGCTCAAGGCCGGCGACCTGGTGGCCGGACAGTACGAGGTGGCCGGCTGCCTCGCGCACGGCGGGCTCGGCTGGGTCTACCTCGCCCGCGACAAGAACGTGTCGAGCCGGTGGGTCGTCCTCAAGGGGCTGCTCAACTCGGGCGACCCGGACGCCCTCGCCGCCGCGATCGCGGAGCAGCGCTTCCTCGCGCAGGTCTCGCACCCGCACATCGTCGAGATCTACAACTTCGTCACCTACGACGACGCGGGCTACATCGTCATGGAATACGTCGGCGGCACCTCGCTGAAATCCCTTCTGAAACAACGGATGCGCAAGGCCGGGCGCTACGACCCCATCCCCGCCGACCAGGCGCTGGCCTACATCCTCGAGATCCTGCCGGCCTTCCAGTACCTGCACGACCTCGGCCTGGTCTACTGCGACTTCAAGCCCGACAACCTCATCCAGGTCGGCGACATGGTCAAGCTCATCGACCTCGGCGGCGTGCGCCGGATCGACGACGACGACTCGGCGATCTTCGGGACCCTGGGTTACCAGGCCCCCGAGGTCGCGCAGCAGGGCACGACCGTCGCATCCGACATCTACACGATCGGTCGGACCCTCGTGGTGCTCATGACCGAGTTCCGCGGCTACCAGTCGACCTACGTCGACTCGCTCCCCCCCGCCCCGTCCACCCCCCTGTTCCAGCGCTACGACTCGCTCTACCGGCTGCTGCTCAAGGCGACGGCTGCCTCGCCGGACGACCGGTTCGCCTCCGCCGACGAGCTGCGGGTGCAGATGCTCGGGGTGCTGCGCGAGGTGGTCGCGACCAACCAGCGTCAGGACCGGGCGATGGGGTCGTCGTCGTCGCTGCTCTTCGAGGAGCCGGCGATCGAAACCGACGTCCTCGACTGGCGCACGCTGCCGAGCCTGCGCGTCGACTCCTCCGACCCGCAGGCCAGCTGGCTGCACGGGCTCTCTCGGGGCACCCCCGAAGAGCGGCTGGCCGCGCTCCAGCAGGCGCCCACCCTCTCGCCCGAGGTGCACCTGGCCGTGTGCCGGGCGGCCCTCGCGGCGGGCGAGCCGGATCTCGTGGAGTCGGCGGCGAACGCCATGCTGCGGGCCGACCCGTGGGAGTGGCGTGCTGTCTGGATGCAGGGTCTGGCCGCCCTGCAGCACGACGAGCCGCGCCTGGCCCAGAGCGCCTTCAACGCCGTCTACGGGCAGGTCCCGGGTGAGCTCGCCCCCAAGCTGGCCCTGGCCCGCGCCTGTGAGGCCAGCGCCGAGCTCGACATCGCCGAGAGCCTGTATGCCGCGTGTGCGCGCACCGACTCCAACTTCACGCCCGCAGCCGCGTTCGGGATGGCGCGGATCCGGGCCACGCGCGGTGACGTCGACGGCGCGGTGCAGGCCCTCGACCTCGTGTCGGCCACGTCGCGGGCGTACTCGTTGGCCCGGCAGATCCGAGCCGACATCCTCACCGGCTCCGGGTCGGGCGTCATCGCACTGTCACAGGCGTGGTCGAGCGTGGACAAGGTGCTCATGGACCCGCGCGAACGCGCCAGCCTCGACGTCCGCATCTACGGCAAGGCCCTCGACGAGGTCGGCCAGTGGGGGGACCAGCCCACCCTCCGGGTCGGCTCCTTCCCGGCGACCGGGCGGGGTATGCGTGAGGCCCTGGAGGGTGCGTTGCGGCGCCTGGCCCGCCTGACCTCCAGCCGCGACGAACGGGTCGAGCTCGTCGACCGCGCCAATGACGTGCGGCCCTGGACGTTGCGGTGACCGCCCTCAGCCCGAGCGAGCCCACTGCCTCCGCGGCTGCCTCCGCTGCTGCCTCCGCGACTGGCACAGCGACTGGCACGGCGACGTGCCCACGCTGCGGCGCTGAGCGGATCGCGGGCGCGACGTTCTGCGAGGAGTGCGCGTTCGAGTTCGCCGACGGGCCTACTGTTCCCATCGTTCCCGCCGCCGAGGCGCCCGGCGAGGAGTCCCCCCTCGATGTCGGGTGGACCGGTCCGGTGATCGGTGCGTCGGCCATCGCCGCGGACACCCCTACCGACACCGTCGCGGGTCTCGGGTCCGGACCGGTCCCGGCCAGGGAGGTATGCCGCGAGTGCGGCCAGGGGGACTACGAGGACGGTTACTGCAACCAGTGCGGCGCCAAGCAGCCCGACCCGCGCAGCCACTTCGGCGAGGCACCGGCACCGTGGGTCGCCGGGGTCTGCGACATCGGGCGGCGGCACCGGCGCAACGAGGACGCTATGGCGCTGCACGCCGAACCGTCCCCCCTGTCGTTCGCCGCGCTGGTCGTCTGCGACGGCGTCTCGAACTCCACCGACAGCCACATCGCCAGCCTGGCCGCCAGCCGAGCCGCCCGCGACGTGCTCCGCCAGCCGATGCCCCGTGGGGCGGGCACCCGATCGGCCCTCGTGGCCGCCGCCGAGCAGCGCCTCGACGACGCCGCCAGGGCCGCGCAGCAGGCGGTCGTCGAGACGACGGCCGCCGCCGGAGAGGCCGCCGTCGCGAGCCCGCCGTCGTGCACGTTGGTCGCCGCACTCGTCGTGGGCGGCACGGCGGTCGCGGGCAACATCGGTGACAGCCGGTGCTATTGGCTGCCCGACGCGCCCGGCAGCGCCGCGCGCCAACTCGGTGCCGACGACTCGTTCGCCGCCGCGCAGATGAGCTCGGGGGTCTCGCGCAAGGACGCCGAGTCCGGCACCGGCGCGCACGCCATCACGCGATGGCTGGGGGTCGACTCGCCCGAGGACCTGACGCCCAACACCGGCGACGTCGACCTCACGGAGGACGGCTGGCTGGTCGTCTGCAGCGACGGGCTCTGGAACTACTGGTCCGACGCCGACGACCTGCGCGCGCTCGTCCAGGAGTCGGTGGCCGCCCTCGGCGACGCCGGGCGGCACCCCCCCACCCTCGCGCAGGCCCTCACCGACCGCGCCAACCAGGCCGGCGGGGCGGACAACATCACGGTGGCCCTGGTCCGCGTGGGTGCGGTCGCCGACCAGTCGCCGGCCGCACCGCCGCGCGCCGACCAGTCGCCGGCCGCACCGCCGCGCGCCGACCAGCCGCTGGCCGCACCGCCGCGTGCCGACCCGACACCAGCGGAACCGGATGCCTTCCCAGAGACGTCGGAGGGGGTGCATGTCCCGGACGACCTCGGAGCCGGTGCGCACCACGGTCCAGAGCCGACGCATACTGACGCATCTCCCGACACGAAGGGCAGCCCCTGATGGCCCAGTTCACCGCCGAGGTCTTCCAGAACGAGTTCCTGCCCGACGGCGGGACCGACGTGCACGCGATTGTGCGGGTCACCTGTCGCGGCGCCGGCCAGGCCGGGCAGTCGGGAGCCACCGACGCGGCGGAGATCATCATCGTCGACACGTCGGGGTCGATGGGCGAGCAGGGCATCCAGCAGGGCCGAAACGCCGCGACGGCCGCGCTGAACGAGATCACCGACGGCACGTGGTTCGCGGTCATCGCCGGCAACCACGTCGGGACGCTCGTGTTCCCCTATCCCGGTGGCCCGACCCAGATGGTGCGGATGGATCCCTCGACGCGGCAGGCGGCCATCGCCTCGATGCAGATATTCCGTGCTGACGGCGGTACGGCCATGGGCACCTGGCTGACCAAGGCCCGCGAGGTCTTCGCCACCGTGCCCCAGGCGACCCAGCGCCACGCCATCCTGCTCACCGATGGCGCCAACGAACACGAGACGCCCGACCAGCTGACCCGTTCGATCCACGAGGCCACCGGCACGTTCCAGTGCGACTGCCGCGGGTTGGGCGACCGCTGGCAGGTCGACGAGGTGCGCCGCATCGCCTCGGCCTTGCTCGGCACCGTCGACCTCATCCCGGCGCCGCAGGCTATGGCCGCGGAGTTCCAGAGCCTGGTGCGCAAGTCGATGGCCCGCGGGGTGGCCAACGTCGACCTGAGGGTGTGGACGCCCCAGGGCGCCCAGACCCTGTTCGTCAAGCAGGTGGCACCGACCCTGGAGGACCTGACCGCGCGGCGCACCCAGGTCAACCCGCTCACCTCGAGCTACCCCACCGGTGCCTGGGCCGACGAGAGCCGCGACTACCACGTGGCGGTCCGGCTGTCGGCGAAGTCGCTCGGCCAGGAGCAGCTGGCCGCCCGGGTGCAGGTCGCGCTTGGCGCCGAGGTCCAGACCCAGGCCCTCGTCAAGGCGACGTGGAGCGCCGACGAGGCCCTGACCACGCGGATCGACGACCAGGTGGCCCGCTACACGGGCAAGGCCGAGCTGGCGGCCATGATCCAGGACGGCCTGGCGGCGAAGGCCGCCGGCCGCGACGACGACGCCACGTCGAAGCTCGGCCGTGCGGTGCAGATCGCCGCAGAGGCCGGTGACCAGGAGATGACGTCACGGCTGCGCAAGGTCGTCGAGATCGACAACGCCGAGACGGGCACCGTCCGGCTCAAGAAGGGCGTCGACAAGCTCGACGAGATGGCGCTGGACACCGCCTCCACCAAGACCACCCGCGTCCGCAAGTGACGGGAGCCTCTCGGTTCTTCCGGGTTCGTGGCAGCGAGGGTCCGCGGAGGCATGGCAGGGTGACGGGATGAGCGCGACCTGCCCCAACGGCCACCTCTCGCAGGCCGAGGACTTCTGCGACACCTGTGGCGCGAAAATCGACCTCGAGCACCAGCCGGAACCCGTGGCGGGTGCAGGCACCTCGGCTCCCGACCCCACTCCCGGGTCGTCCGACCCTAAAGCACATCCGGACCAGCAGGTCTGCCCCAACTGCTCGACCCCCAATGCTCCGGACGCGCTCTTCTGCGAGGCGTGCGGCTACGACTTCACCACAGGCGCCCTGCCCCGCGGGTCCACGCCGAAGCCGACGCCCGGCGAGGGTCCCGAGGGCGCGTCCGGGACCGAGTCCGGGATGGGGGCCGGGACGGCGGCCGATGACGGTGGGGCGGCTCCGTCCCCGGTGGTCGCCGGGGGCGGTTCGATCGCTCCGGCGATCGCGCTCGCCTGGGTGGCCGAGGTGTGGGTCGACCCCGAGTGGTACGACGTGCAGGAGGCCGACGAGCCGATGCCGTCGGCCGGCCTACCGGTCGTGGTCGGGCTGACGGCTCGGAGCCTGCTCATCGGGCGGATGTCCCCGAGCCGCAACATCCACCCCGATATCGACTGCACGGCCGACACCGGGGTCAGCCGCCGGCACGCCCAGCTGTCCACCGACGGGCAGCGATGGTTCGTCGAGGACCTCGGCTCGTCCAACGGCACCTTCGTCGGTCCGGCCTCGGGTCCGCTCCCGGACAGCCCTATCGCGGTCGGTCCGCGCACGGAGCTCGACGACGACGACCGCATCTACGTCGGTGCGTGGACCCGCATCGTCGTGCGCGCCGCCACCGACGAGGAACGCACCGCCTAACCGCAGCCGGCACGCCCGTTCCCCGGACGGTCCGGTGTGACCGCCCCCCTGCGGGGGTCACACCGGCTGCACGAGGCGCCCCGCACGACACTGTGCAGGGCGCCCCGCCCCCCACGAGCGGGTCCACCCGGTGAACGGGTCAGGCGAGCCGGGTGACCACCGCCCCTCCGGCCTGGGGCACGTCGCGGAACAGCACGCGGAGCAGGTCGTGGGCGTCGGCGGCGAGGAGGTGCGCCGGCTCCTCGTGGAGCAGCCGCACCATCCGTTCGGGTGCCGCCTCGTAGGCCGACGAGGACAGCATGAGGAGCCGGTCGCCGGGCGCCATGACGCTCAGACCCGGCGCCCCCGGTGTCTCGGGCACCATGAGGATGCGCTGCCGGCTGACCAAGAGGGCGGGCGGCGCCCACGATGCCCGCACCTGGATGGAGCCGTCGGCGCGCCCCCAACACAGGCATGACGACCCGCCCGGGGTGCCCGCGAGATCGTGGGCCAGCGGTGCCCCGGCCGCTCCGAGCACGGCGTCGGCCACGGTGACGCATACCCGCTGCGAGCCGGGCACGACCCGGGCCGCGCGCCGGTCACCTTCGTGGAGCACGATCTCGAAGCCTGCGCCGAGGATGCGCCGGGGGCCCTGCTGGTGGTCGAGGCGGGACGGGACGGTGGTGGTCATGGTGGTCAGCTCTCGATCTCGAAGACGGACGCCAGCCCGGTGCGGGTGAGCACCTCACGGGTGCGGTTGGACGGGTCCGCGAGGACGACCCGGATGCGGCGGGCGTGGCAGGTGCGTTTGACACCCAGGAGGGTGGCGACCCAGGCGGACGACAGGCGGTCGAGGCGGGAGACGTCGATGACAAGGGTGTTGGTCCCGCCGCCGAGCAGGCCCGCCAGCTGCCACCGCAGGTCGCCCAGCCCCGACGTGGGCGGCTCACCCAGGGCGACCCGGACAGTCTGGTCGGCTCGGCCGAGGAGGCTGAGCTCGGTCATGCCACCCTCCTCGTTCCGGTGTCTCGTATGCGGGGTCCTGCGGACGTATGGGGCCCTGCGGGCCGTGGGGCGTCCCCTATGTCTGCGCTCCCACCTGCACCACCTCGTGGACCCCCTACCCTGCCCCGCCGACGGTGATGAACTGGTGGGCGCTTGTTTGCAGTCTCGTGTCGAGGTGCGGTCGCCCGGGTCCGCCCGGCTCGACGCGGCCCGGCACCCCCAGGTCACGCTGGCAGGATGGCACTCGTGTCACTCACCCTGCTGGTCCTCGAGGACGACGACGGCATCCGTGCGGCACTGGGCCTGGCCATGGAGGACGAGGGCTACGAGGTCATCGAGGCCGCGAGCGCGGAGCGGGCTCTCGAGCTCGTCGCCCGGACGCCGCCGGACCTCATGCTCGTCGACCTCATGCTCGGCGGGATGGACGGCTTCAGCTTCATCCGGGCGGTCCGACCGACCAGCCAGGCCCCGATCATCGTCCTCAGCGCGAAGACCGATACCCACGACATCGTCGCCGCCCTCGAGGCCGGCGCCGACGACTACGTCACGAAACCGTTTCAGGTCAAGGAGATCGGCGCGCGGCTGCGGGCGTTGCGGCGCCGAGCCGGGGTGGTCGTGGGCGGTGGGACCCCCGCCGACCAGTCGGCACTGGTCCTCGACTCCGAACGCGGTCCGCTCGTCCTCGACGTCAACGCCGGCGTGGTGCGCCGCGGGGGCGAGGAGGTGCACCTGACGCTCACCGAGTTCCGGCTGCTGTGCGAGCTGGCGTCGCCGCCCGGCCGCGTGCTGAGCCGGCGCACGCTGCTGGAGCGGGTGTGGGAGCGCGGCTACTTCGGCGACGAGCGGATCGTCGACGTCCACGTCCGCCGCCTCCGCACCAAGGTCGAGGCCAACCCCAACGCGCCCCTGCTCGTCGTCACGGTCCGAGGCCAGGGTTACCGGCTGGACCTCACATGAGCCCGACATGAGCCGCGCATGAGCCAGGGCCGGTCGGGCCCGCCCATGGGCCGCCTCCGGCCGGCGTGGACCCGCACCGGCCACGGGTCGCGGGCCCCCTGGTCCCGCTGGGGCCTGCGCGACACGGTCACCGCGTCCTTCGCGCTGGGGGCGCTCATCGTCTCCGCCCTGCTCGCCGTCGGCACCTACCTGACCGCCCGGCACTACCTCATGGATCAGCGGCAGGCGACGGCGCTGCGCCAGTCCTACGCCGACGCCTCGTTCGTCCTCGACGGGCTCCTGGCCCGCGACGCCCGAGTGCCCGACGTCCTGGGCTCGGTCAACGCGCCCGCGGACTCCGAGCTGGTGGTCCACAAGGACGACCGGTGGTACTCCTCGGCCCTCGCCCGCGGCCCTCAGGCCATCCCGGAGGCGGTCCGCGACGGGGTGTCGTCGGGGTCGGTGACCTTCGGGTGGGGCACCAGCGAGGACACCCCGTCGCTCGTCGTCGGCGTGCCGCTGCCCGCGGCCGAGGCCGAGTTCTTCGAGATCGTGCAGACCGCCGAGCTGCGCTCCACGCTCAACACGCTCGCCATCGTCCTCACGGCGTTCGCCGTGCTGGCCACCCTCGCGGGGGCCATGTTCGGGCGGCTGGCCCTGCGCCGGCTCATGGCGCCCCTTGACGATGTGGCCACCGCGGCCGCGCGGATCGGCGCCGGCGGCCTTCAGACCCGGCTGCCGCCGACCGACGACCCCGACCTGGCCACCATTGTCGGGTCGTTCAACAGCATGGTGGAGGCCCTCGACGACCGGATCCAGCGGGACGCCCGGTTCGCCGCCGACCTCGGCCACGAGCTGCGGTCGCCGCTCACCACACTCGTCGCCAGCGTCCAGGTGATCGAGCGTCGCCGCGACGAGCTGCCCCCGCGCACCCAACGAGCGGTCGATCTCGTCTCGGTCGAGCTGGGGCGGTTCCAGCAGACCCTCGAAGACCTGCTCGAGCTCGGCCGGCTCGACGCCGGCGTCCGGGGGCAGGTGCTGGGCGAGGTCGACGCGGTCGAGCTGGCCCGCCAGTCACTCGAGCAGAGCCACCGCGACCCGGCGCTGCTCCAGGTGCCCAGCGCCGGGGGTGGACCCTTCGACGACCTCACCGTGCGCGTCGACAAGCAGCAGCTCGGCCGGGCCCTGGTCAACCTCTACGACAACGCCGATCGTCACGGCGGCGGGCTACAGGCCGTGTCCGTGCGGCGGGTCCGTTCGCAGGTGCGCATCGATGTCGACGACCACGGCGACGGCGTGCCGGTGGACGAGCGCGACCGGATCTTCGAACGGTTCGTCCGCGGCGGGTCGCGCGGTTCCCTGCCGGGCAGCGGACTGGGCCTCAGCATCGTCGCCGAGACCGCCGGAAGCCTCGGCGGTCGGGTGTGGTGCGAAGACGCACCGGGCGGAGGCGCCCGCTTCAGCATGGAGCTGCCGGTCTCCACGCGGCATACCGTCGAGGTGGATGAGGGGCAGCCGGTGACCGTCCGATGAACGGTCGGCGGCGTCGGGCCCAGCGAGCCCAGCAGGCCGGTCTCGCCTGCCTCCTGTTCGCCCTGGTCTCGCTGACGGCCGCGTGCGGGCTCCCCCGCAGCAGCACACCGGTGCTGGTGCCCAAGGAGGACGTGCCCTACGGGCTGCTCGACGGCCCGTCGGCCAGCCCCACGCCGGCACCGACGCCCGGAGTGGCGCTGACCGGGGGCGCGGTCTACCTCGCCGACACGCAGCAGCGCCTCGTGCCCGTCGACGTGCAGGTGCCGCAGGGGTCCCTCGTGCCGCTGGTTCAGGCCCTGCTCAACCGGTTGGCGGTCGGCCCCTCCGACCGTGAGCGGGCCCGCGGGCTGGCCACCGACCTGGGGCCCGGCTCGACCATCGTGGTGCGAGGAGTGACCAACGGCACCGCCAACATCGAGCTGCAGACCCCCAACCAGGATCCCAGCCCGGCGAAGCTGCCCGTTGCGGTGGGCCAGATCGTGCTTACCGCGACGGGTGTAGTCGGGGTCGAGCGGGTCGTGTTCGTCCGAGAGGGCACCGTCGTGGCCGTTCCCGGGCCGGTCGACGGCAATCTCACCCCCGAGCCACTCGTCGCCGGCAGCTACGCCGCGCTGCTCGCACCGGGCCTACCCGCCGTCCAGCGCACGGTCCCGTTGCCGGGCCCGTCGGGCTCGGCGACGACCACGACCATCTCGTCCTAGCCCGGATGCGCGTGGTTGGCTGTCGGGCATGAGCGACCTGTCTCCCGCGGCGCGTCCCTGTACGCGGGTGGCCGCCGACGCGCTGGACGCCGCCGACCCCACCCCGGGCATGAGCCGCGCGGTCGCGCTGCACACCGAGGGCATGTGGTCGGGCACCGTCGACACGCAGCCGGGGGCCGTCTCGGGGTGGCACCATCACGGCGCCCACGAGACGACGCTCTACATCGTGTCCGGACGGATGCGGCTGGAGTCGGGCCCGGGTGGGGAGCACGTCGTCGAGGCCGGTCCCGGCGACTTCCTGCACGTCCCGGCGGGCGCCGTGCACCGTGAGTCCAACCCCGGCGGGGATGACTCCCGCGCCGTCGTGGTCCGGTGTGGGTCCGGCACGCCCACCGTCAACGTGGACCGGGCCGCCGACGCCTGACCTGGCGGCCGTGGCTCCGGCTGCTCCCGCCCCGAGGAGGGCACGGAGGTCATCTCGTGCGCCCGCCTCGTGGACGAACCCCCCGCGTCGAGTCCCCATGTCCGCCCTCGTTCCTGCGTCGGTGCGGCCGCCGCCGTCGCACCCGAAGGCCGCCACAGCACGTGTTCCAGGATCGTGTCAGGTGAGGGGTGGGCGGCATGAGGGGCGTTCCCCCATGTTTGCGGCGCGAACGGGTGTCGTGGGCGATGGCACCCCCTAGGGGGCGGGACTCCTCCCACGGCGCGGGGCGGGGCGGCGGCGGTGCGGCGGGACTGAGGGCGGACTAGATCGCGTGGATCTTCTGCAGCCGCTGCAGCGAGAACCAGCCGAACGGGATGGGCAGCCAGTAGGTCGCCAGCCGGTAGAGCAGCACCGAGGAGACGGCGGTGCTGCTGTCGACGCCGATAGCGATAAGGCCCGCCGACATGGCGGCCTCGATGCCACCCAGCCCGCCCGGCGTCGGGACGGCGGAGCCGATGATGGCGCCGGCGAAGTAGACCACGGCCGTCGCCGGGATCGACGTGTCGGCCCCGAACGCCCGGGTGGCGCAGAACAGCGCCGCGACGAAGCTGGCGTCGAGCATGAGGGCGCCACCGATGAGCTGGGCCAGCTTGGCGGGGGTCTGGAACACGGCGAGGACCTGGGGCAGGGCCGCCTTGAGCGGGGGGATCACCCGCTTCGTCAGGACCTCTCGCACCTTGGGGACGGCGAGCAGCCCGAGCACCAGGAGCACGACGACCGGGACCGCGGCGACGAGGATCGGCGGCGGGGTGAACGCGGCCTGCGGCCCCGTGCCGGCCAGGACGCCGGACACGAGCAGCAGGATGACGTAGGAGCAGAACTGGGCCACCTGGGCGACACCCACGCCCGCGCCGGCGACCGCCGGGGGGAGGCCCGACGTCTGCAGGTAGCGGGTGTTGAGGGCGATGTTTCCCACGGCGGCGGGCGCGACCAGACCGCTGAACGCGACCGCGAGCTGGGTCATATAGGTATGCACGAAGTTCAGGCGGATGCGCACGGCACCGTTGAGAGCGATGGACGCACCCGCGAAGGTCAAGATGGCGAAGAAGACGCACGCCGCGGCCCAGCCCCACTGGGCGGTGCGGAGGACGTGACCGAAGTCGACCTGGGCGAACTGCGGGAGGATGACGTAGGCCGCGACGAGCAGGCCGACCACCATGACCGCACCGCGCACCGTGACCCGACGCAGCTCCACCGGTTCGGCGGCCTCGGTCGACGGCCGCAGCGCGACGATCCCGTCGCGCAGCCGGGGAAGCAGCCCGTCGTGCGCCTGGTCCTTGAGCGCGTCGCGCGTCGGTCGGGTCAACGCCACCTTCTGCAGCAGCGGCGCACCGCGGACCACCGCATCCTCGCCGAGCTCAGCCACCGCCGACGAGATGGCCCGCTCCGGGCCGACGCTGAGCGCGACCGTGGTCAGGAGCTGGGCCAGGTCGATCCGCAGGGTGACGTCGTCGGCGGCCAGGTCCCCCGCTCCGACCCACCGCAGGCCCGCGCGCCCGTCGTCGTCGACCATGACGACGTCCGGCCCCAGCGACCGGTGCGCCACCTTGCGCCGCTGGAGGATGGCGAACATGCGCCAGATCTCGCCGAGCTGGGCGTCGTCGAGCCGGCCGCCGAGCTCAGCGAGGGTCGTTCCGTGCGGGTCGACGTAGGCGACGACGGCCGCGAACGGCCCCACCTCGCATACTGCGACCGGGCGAGGGGCGGGGATGCGGGCCTGGGCCAGGACCAGTCCCATGAGGGTGCGGTGCTCGATCTCAGAACGCAGTGTCAAGGCGGGCGGGCGGGTGAAGCCGTTGCGCAGTCGCAGCACCCGCAGGAAGCGGCGTCCGGACGCCAGCCCGAAGGTGTCGCGGTCGATGACGTGCACGTCGACCGGCAGGGTGCTGGTCGTGCCCGCGTAGTGACGGTCACCGGCAACGTTGACGTCGAGCAGCTCGAACCGGGTGAGGGGTATGCCCGTGTCGACGAGGGCTCTGGCGATCTCGGTGCCGGGCGGGCGGGTGGAGGTGGCCCCGAAGAGGAACCGGACGGCCAGGCCGACGATCCAGCCCAGCAGGAGAGACGACACGACCGCGCCCATCGCGAGCGACCCGGACAGGAAGGCGACCACGGATGTCGCGGCGACGACGACGATCGCCGCCGGGGAGATCCACTTGCGTCCGACGATGTCGGCGACCGTCAGCAGGGCCAGCAGCGTGACGAGGGTGATGTCGAGCGGCGCCGAGGGCCCGCTGGCCAGCGGCCGGCTCAGTGGCCCCTGCAGCCCGTCCAGCGGACCGGCGAGGATGAGCCGGCCCAGAGCGAGGACCAGCACCGCGCCCACCAGGGCCGCGCCGAACGACTGCACCAGCTGCAGGGGCCGCCGCCGCACCAGCAGGTCGGCCCCGACCGCGATCGGGAGGGCGACGATGCCGAGGCCGGCGAGGAACGTGAGCAGTGTCAGCAGGAGACGGGGCAGCCCGCTGACCGCCTCGCTGAGGTCCTGCTCGACGGCGCCCCGCGTGCCCACGGCCAGAACCGACAGGGTGAGCCCGCCGACGAGCACCACCAGGGCCGCGGCCAGACGGAACGCGTCGGCCGGTCGGCGCACCCGGTCGGGGATCGGCGGTTCGACCACCTCGACCTCGACGACCTGCATGCTGGGCCCGTCGACGCCGGCGTCGATGGCTGCGTCGGCGCCCTCGTCGGCGCTGCCCGACCCGGTGGTCGGTGGTCCCACGTGACGGTCGCGCGAGTCAGTGGACACCGCCCCATCCTGCCCCACCCTTGAGGGTGAAACCCGGTCCCACCCCCGTTTCGGGCCTCTTTTCACTCACCAGGGGGGCCGCTCTCCGCAAGGATGCGGTCATGGACACCAACGACGTGAGGTCCGCCGCCGTCCGGGCCAACGACCACCCGGCGCTCGAGAACGCCGCCCGCCTCGGCTACGCGACAAACGGGGTCGTGCACCTGCTCATCGGCTGGCTGGCCATCCAGGTGGCCCTCCAGAACGGGCAGAAGAGCGCCGACCAGTCCGGCGCCCTGCAGTCACTGGCCGACAACCCGGTCGGACGGATCATTCTGTGGCTCGCCGTCATCGGCTTCGTCGGCCTGGCCGTGTGGCAGCTCAGCGAGGTCGTCGTCGGCCGCGGCGAGACGTCCGACCGGGTCAAGGCGGGCGCCAAGGCGGTCCTCTACGCCGTCCTCGCCGTCAGCGCATTCACCTACGCCAAGGGCAGCAGCAGCTCGTCGAGCACCCAGCAGAGCGTCGACTTCACCTCCACGCTCATGGGCCAGCCCGCGGGGCGGTGGCTCGTCGGCGCCGTCGGGGTCGCGATCATCGCTGTCGGCGGCTACCACGTCTACAAGGGCTACAAGAAGACGTTCCTCGAGGACCTCGAGCGCCACCCCGGCCAGTGGGCCGTCAATGCGGGCCGGTTCGGCTACATCGCCAAGGGTGTGGCCCTGGCCGTGGTCGGCCTGCTCTTCGTGCTGGCCGGCCTGCACTCCTCGGCCGACGAATCCACCGGGCTCGACGGTGCCCTGCGCACCCTGAAGGACGCACCGTTCGGGGTCGTCGCCCTCGTCGTCGTCGCCTTGGGCTTCGTGTCGTTCGCGGTCTACTCGTTCGCCCGCGCGCGCTACGCGAAGGTCTGACCGGCGGCTCGAGACGGCGCGAGACCGGGGGCGTGGCTGAACGGCCACAAAACAGCCCTCGGACGGCGCTCGACGGCGCCGTTCGTGGCGGATCGGCCACACTCTGCGCAGCGCTGAGGGTCCCGGCCGTCAGGCCACCCGGTCGCGCACGGCGCGCGCCGACGAGCGGTCGTCGGCGCGACGGAGGTAGAGCCAAGCGAGGATCGCGCAGGTCAGGCCGTTGAGGAAGCCGACGACGACGTCGGAGAGGTGGTGCATCCCGCGGTACAGCCGGGCATACGCGACGAGGAACGGGATGACCAGGCAGATCACGGTGAGCACCCGGCGCAGCACCGGGTTGGAGATCCGTTGGCACATCGCGGCCAGCGTGAAGTAGAGGGCGGTCGACGCCCCGACATGGCCGCTGGGGTAGGACGACGTGGGCGGCGCGGGGTCGAGGTGCTCGACCTCCGGACGAGCGCGGCCGGTGACCGCTGTGGCGACGACGAAGACCGTCGCCTGCACCGCGATGGCGATGAGGGGGACGATGGCGACCCACCACTGCTTGGTCAGGAACCAGATGAGCCCGACCATGACAACGCAGACACCGATGACGATCTCCGTGTTGCCGATATGCGACCACACCTCGGTGATGTTGTCCCACAACGGAGTTCGGCCGTTCTGCAGGTCCTGGTTGATGACGCTCTCGCTCTGCAGGCTGCCGAGCGGCCCCTCGATGATCTTGCCCACGCCGACGATGAGCAGCCAGAGGACGACCGCCGGCAGGAGGACGCGCAGAGCGAGGTCGCGCAGAGCCTCGCCGACGCGGGGCTTTGAGGGGTCGTCGGTGTAGCGGGTGAGACCGGCCATGGTCACTGTTCCTTCGGGGTGGGCGAGGGGCCGGGAGACGCGCCGACGGGCTCGGCCCGGCGCGGGGACCGGTTCGAGTGGTCGGTGGGTCGGGGGTCGGGGGTGTCCGGCCGCTCGCTCGGGTGGGCGGGGTTCCAACCGCGGAAGCCGGCGTAGGACGCCAGCACCAGACCCGCACCCAGCAGGACGCCCGCGGTGACGTCTGAGGGGAAGTGCACGCCCAGGAAGAGCCGGTCAAGGGCGGTGAGGACGACCACGACGGCGGCGGCGGTGACCACCCCCATCTTCGCGGCGGGGTTGGCCAGCACCGGCCAGACCACCACGGTGACGGCCGTCGCGGCGGCTGCCGTGTTGGCGGCGTGTCCGGAGGGGAAGCTGTATCCGGGTGCGTGGGAGACCGCGTCCTCGACCACCGGGCGGGCCCGCTGGACGACGTACTTGACGTCGAGGGCGATGTTCCAGGACACCATCATCGTGACGAATCCCCAGATGGCGCGCGTCTTCAGCCGGTGGCGCCACCACAGCCACGCGCATACACCGGTGCCCACGCTGTAAACCCAGATCGGCTGGAAGGCCTCCTGCCAGGTGACCAGCGCGGTGTAGAGACCGGGGTGGGACCGCGTGAGGTCGGTCACCGCGGTGATGGCCGCGGCGTCGTACGAGAGGACGACGTCGACCCGCTCCCGGACCAGCAGGGCGAGCGCGGTCACAGGGACGGCCATCCCGACGGCATACCCGACCGCCGGCAGTAGCCGCCGCCGGCGGCTCGGCGTCAGCGGTGATGGAGCCATCCGCACAGATGCCTCAGGGGACCCGGACAACCAGCGCCTGCGGAAGGACCCGGGTGGACAGGCCGTACTGCTCACCCATCGGGTCGCCGTCGATCTGGGTCTCGACCGGGTCGAGGACCGTGACGCGGATCGACGTGGAGGTCATCCGCACCAGCTGCTTGTGGCCGCGCCTGTGTCGGCTGGCGAGGTCGGCGGCGACGGCGCCCCAGCCGAACGGGCCCTTCGGCGCGAGGATCACGCCGTTGAGGATGCCGTCGTCGAGCGCCGCGTCGGGCATGAGCTTGACGTTGCCCTGCAGCATGCCGCAGTTGCCGACGATGACGCTGCTCGCGTGCTGCACCTGACGGTCGCCACCGCCGCTGGCCACCTTGACCATGAACCCACGCTTGAACATCTTGCCGACACCGGCGAAGACGTAAGCGGGCCAACCGAGGACGCCCTTGACCTTCTCGTTGGTGTCGGCCATGACCTGGGCGTCGACACCGATGCCGGTCATGACGAGGAAGATCTCCTCGTCGTCGTGGCGGGGGTCGTCCGGGGTGGCCGGGTCGTCACCCTTGAGGGGTTCGGGCGCGTCCGAGTCGGGGAAAAGGTGGACCAGTCCGACATCGATCCGCTTGTCCTTCCCCGTGAGGACGACCACCAGCGCGTCGGCGAGGTCCTCCACCGGCAGGTCGAGGTTGCGGGCGAGCAGGTTGCCGGTGCCGCCGGGGAGCAGACCGAGCGGCCGGCCGGTGTTGACCAGGGACGTGGCCACGGCCCGCACCGTGCCGTCGCCACCGAGCGGACAGACGATGTCGACACCCGCGTCCAGGGCCTGCTGAGCCTGGCCCACGCCCGGGTCGTCCTTCGTCGTCTCAAAGAACAGCGGCTCCTCCCAGCCGTGGTCGGCGCAGATCTTGCCGGCCTGCTCCTTCACCGCGTCGATGTCGTCGAACTTGGTGGGGTTGACGATGATGGCGATGCGGCGGCTCTCGGTCACGCGCGAACCCTACCCAAACCACGGGGGTGGTTAACCACCCCTGGAGGAGGCTCAACCGGTGACGTATCGGTCCGCGACCTCCAAGGCCTCGTCGAGGATGGCGAGCCCCTGATGCACCTCGTCGGCGGTGATGACGCACGGCGGCACGACGTGGAACCGGTGCATGGCGATGAACGGCCACAGGCCCTTGGCCTTGCACGCTTTGCCCAGCTCGACCATCGGCGCGGCCACGGAACCGGTGGCGTTGAAGGGGACCAGCGGCTCGCGGGTTGTGCGGTCGCGCACCAGCTCGAGGGCCCAGAAGACGCCGAGCCCGCGCACCTCGCCGACGCTCGGGTGCCGGTCGGCAAGCGCGCGGAGCTCGGGACCGATGACGTCAGTCTCGAGGGAGCGGACGTGATCCAGGATCCCCTCCTCACGGAAGATACTGATCGAGGCGACGGCCGTAGCGCAGGCCAGCGGGTGACCGGAGTAGGTGAGGCCCCCTGGAAACGGGGTGTCGTGGAAGGTCGCCGCGACCGCCGGCGACATGACGACACCACCGAGCGGCACGTAGCCGGAGTTGACGCCCTTGGCGAAGCAGACGAGGTCAGGGACCACGCCCCACCGGTTGACGGCGAACCACTCGCCGCAGCGCCCGAACCCGGACATCACCTCGTCCGCGATGTAGAGGATGCCGAACTCGTCACAGAGCGAACGCACCCCGGCGAGGTAGCCGTCGGGCGGGACAAGGATCCCGTTGGTGCCGACCACGGTCTCGAGGATGACGCCGGCGATGGTGTGCGACCCCTCCGCGATGATCGTGTCGCGCAGGTGCTGCAGGGCGCGCGCGCACTCCTGCTCGGCACTGTCGGAGTGGAACGCGGAACGGTAGGGGTACGGACCCCAGAACCGGGCCACCCCTGGCATACCCGGTTCCGTGGCCCAGCGACGCGGCTCCCCCGTGAGGGCTGCGGCACCCGCGGTGGAGCCGTGATAGCTGCGGTAGGCCGCGAGGATCTTGTGCCGCCCGGTGTGGGCGCGGGCCATCCGGATGGCCATCTCGTTGGCCTCGGCGCCCCCACTGGTGAAGAAGACCATGTCGAGGTCCCCGGGGGCGACCTCGGCGATGAGCCGGGCCGCCTCGGACCGCGCGTCGTTGGCGAACGCCGGCGACACGGTGACCATCCGGCCCGCCTGCTCCTGCACAGCCGCCACGAGCTTGGGGTGCTGGTAGCCGATGTTGACGTTGACCAGCTGGCTGGAGAAGTCGAGGAACCGGCGTCCGTCGGCGTTCCAGAACCAGGCACCGTCACCCCCGGCGATCGGCATGGCGTCGATGTGCCCCTGGGCCGCCCATGAGTGCAGGACGTGGGCCATGTCGTTGGCGCGCACTGTGGCGTCGTCGGTCGGGATCGCAAGGGCGTCGGTACGCGTGGTGTCGAGGGTCATGGCCGGCTCATCTCTGTCGCGGGATACTTGACAGGTTAGGCGAACACGGGTGGCGGCACGGCCGCGCCGACTTCATGGGCTGCACTCAGGTCTGGCAGGAGCCCGATGCGGCAGACTGAGCCGCAGGTCGACCGGCAACGACGCCGGCGCCGGACGAGCGAGGAGTCACTGTGGACGACCAGCGACGTGAGCAGCCCGACAACGACGATGCGGGGCCGGCAGCCGGATCCGGCGACCAGGACCCTGCCGTCGACCCCGCGGAGCAGCAGCGCTCCGCCGAGGAGTTCGCGCACGAGCACGATCCGGCGAAGCACGATGTCGCGGCCGGCTCAGACGCCCGCCAGCCAGGCGACTGGACGGCGGACGAGGCCGGCGGCCCGCAGGTCTGGGACGCCGACGGCAAGCTCGTCGAGGGCGACGCTCCCGGCCTTCAGAGCAGCCAGCGCGCCGATAGCTAGGCAGGCTCCCACCACGCGCCACTCACGTGCCCCGCAACCGCCGTCACGACGCGTCCAGACCCTTCCCGGTCTCCCCAAGCCGCTGGCTGCACTCCAGGAGCAGGGCGTGGACGAACCCTTGCGGCACATTACCGCGCAGCTGCCGCTGCCGTACGTCGAACTCCTCGGACAGCAGCCCCGCCGGTCCGCAGGCCGCACGCTGCCGCTCGAACCAGCGGTAGGCCTGGACGGTGTCCCCGCTGGCCAGGCTCGCGAGCGACATCGCGAGACCGCACAGGAGGAAGGCCCCTTCCAACTCTCCCAGCGGCCGGCCGTCGACGGCGTAGCGGTAGACGTACCCGTCCTCGGCCAGCTGGTCGGTGACCGCGCGGACCGTGGCCACGCTGCGCGGGTCGTGGGGTGACAGCGCCCCCCGCACCGGTGGCAGCAGTAGTGACGCATCGACCCCTGGTCGGGTCGGCGACTGCATCCAGGCGCCGTCCGGCCCGAGGCACCGGGCCGACGTCTCCGCCATGATCGCGTCGGCGAGCACGACCGCGCGCCCCGCCGCGGCAGCATCGAGGTGGGTGGCGACCGACCGCAGACCGGCGACGGCGGCCAGTCTGGAGTGCGTCCACCAGTCGTCGTCCAGCTCCCAGATCCCGGCGTCGGGCCGGTCCCACCGGCGCTCGATGACCTCGGTGAGCGTGGTGACCGCCCGCAGGTCGTCCGCGCCGAGGTGGTCGTGTCGGGCCGCCGCGGCATACAGCACCAGCAGCTCGCCGCAGCCGTCGAGCTGGAACTGCCCGCGCACCCAGTTGCCGGTCCGGACCCCTCCCCCGGGGTAGCCCGGCAGCGGGATGTCGTGCTCCCTCGGGGGGACCCGTCCGTCGAGCCGGTAGGCCGGAGCCAGCCGGTCGCCGTGCTCGAGGACCCGCGCGGTGGTGAAGGCCACGGCCTCGTCCAGCAGCGGGTGAGGCTCGTGCGCGGCGGCGGCCAGACCGGCGTACGCCTCGTCGCGCAGCCACACGTAGCGGTAGTCGTAGTCGCGCCCGGCGTCCGCCCGCTCGGGCAGGCCGAGGGTGGCGGCGGCCACCATGCCACCGCCGGGAGCGGTCAGCCCGCGCAGGACGGCGTAGGCGTGGCGGCTGTCCCGCGGGGCGGCGGACCGGTCGAAGCGCGGCACGGCCTGCTGCCAGTAGTCGACGGTGGACCGCCACGCCTCGTCGGGCACGACCGGTTCCGGCAACGGGCGGTCGCTGATCTCGAGCACCAGGTCGTGGTGCTGCCCGGCCGGCACGTCGATCTCGAGCCGGAGGACCCCGTCCCGGCCCTTCCGGGCGGCGCCGGCACCGGACCACCGGCAGGTGAGGTCACCAGCGGTGAGGGTCCAGCGGCCGTCGTCCCCGCGGCGGGCGGTCGACGCCTGGCGGCCGAAGTCGGCGCCGAGCTCCAGGACCACCTCGACCCGGGCCGGTGACGGACCGGTGGGTTCGATGCGCCGCAGCAGCACCAGGCGGTGCGGGTCCACGGGCTGGGCCAGCGCCTCCCGGCACTCGACGAGGCACTCGGTGGTCATCCAGTGGCTGCGCCAGATGAGGCTGGCCGGCTCGTAGTAGCCGCCCCACACGAAGGTCTCCCTTGGCGTGACGGCATACACCCCCCGGCCGCCCAGCAGCTGCGAGAAGACGGCCGGGGAGTCCCAGGTCGGAGCACAGAGGAACGAGACGTCACCCCGGGGCCCGATGAGCGCGCCGCGGTAGCCGTCGGCGAGGAACGCGTACTCGCGCAAGGCCTGGGGCGGGTACGCGTCTCGCGCCGGCGGTCGGGACGTCACGGGCTGCATCGTTGCAACACGGGCATCTTCCTTCACCCGCGGGGGGGCCCCTCCCGCGGCTGGTGCGGGAAGGCCGCGCCGATCCGGCGTCCGCGGGTGGACCGGGTTGCCGTCAGGGACTGTGTGGGAGAGGCTCGAGACCTACCGTCAAGGGAGGCGACCTCACCGTGAGCGACACCAGCCAACAGGGCGACCAGAGCCAGCAGCAGTCCGACCGGTCCGACTCGCTCCTGGACGGTGAGGGCACCGGCGAGGGCATCGAGCTCACCGTCGGCGAGCCCAACTCGTTCGAGCCGGAGGACGACCCGGACGCGTCGGACACCCCCTCCGACGCGCGGAAGGATCCCGACCCGGGCACGTTGATCTGACGCCGCCCCTCGCCCTCTGCGCCTTTGACTCATGATGGCGTGACGCACGCCCGGTGAACCCGCACGACGAAGGAGCTGGCGCATGGTCGACCTGTCGCTGAACGACGAGGAGCGCGAGATCCGCGCCTGGGTGCGGACGTTCGTGACGAGAGAGCTCATCCCCCTGGAGCCCGACGTGCTCGCGCGGGAACGACGTGGCGAGCGGGGCCTGCCCCCGGAGGAGCTGAAACGCCTGCATGACATCGCGAAGCAGGCTGGTTTCTTCGGCATCCAGACCCCTGAGGCCTACGGCGGGATGGGCCTGTCGGCGGTGATGACCGCACTCACCGAGATCGAGCTGGGCCGCAGCTTCATCCAGTTCGCGTTCGGCGGTGCCGCCGACAACATCCTGTACGACGCCAACGAGGCCCAGCAGCAGGCATACCTGTTCCCCACCATCGCCGGCGACCGCAAGTCCTGTTTCGCCATCACCGAGCCCGGGGCGGGGTCGGACGCCCGGGCGATCCGCACGTCGGCGCGGCGCGAGGGCGACGAGTGGGTCATCAACGGCGAGAAGACGTTTATCACCGGGGGCAACGAGGCCGACTTCGTGATGGTGTTCGCCGTCACCGACAAGGCGAAGGGCGCCAACGGAGGCGTCACGTGCTTCCTCGTCGACCGTGACCGTGGATGGACCTCGAGCCAGATCGACACGATGGGCGAGTGGGGGCCGGCGGCGTTGGTGTTCAATGATGTTCGGGTCCCACACGACCACATCCTCGGCGAGGAGGGCGAGGGTTTCGCGCTGGCGATGCGCTGGATCGGGCGGGGCCGCTACCTGTTGCCCGCCCGCGCGCTCGGCGCCTGCGAGCGTCTGGTCGAGATGGGTATGGACTGGGCTCGCAACCGGGTCACCTTCGGCGAGCCCATCGCCGAACGCCAGGCGATCCAGTGGATGGTGGCCGACTCGGCGACCGAGATCGAGGCGTTGCGCTGGCTGGTGCTGACCGCCGCCTGGCAGGTCGACACCGGTCTCGATTCCCGCCAGGCGCAGTCGATGGCCAAGCTCTACGGGGGCGTCAAGGCCAACGAGATCGTCGACCGGGTGCTGCAGATGCACGGCGGCATGGGCTACACCCGCGAGCTGCCGATCGAGCGGTGGTACCGCGAGCTGCGGCTGCTGCGCATCTACGAGGGCACCGACGAGATCCAGCGGCGCACGATCGCTCGGAACCTGCTCAAGGGTCATGCGTCAGTCCGGGGCCACCTCGGCTGAGCGGGTTCGAGCGGACCCGGGCGCCTGGCTCAGGCGGTCAAGACGTCGATGACGAGCAGCATGCCTGCGAGCAGCAGCAGGACGAGCCGGATTCCTTCTGGCGTGCCGCAACGACAGCGGGTTTCGCGCTTCACCATCGTCTCACTCGGGCTGGCGGCACGCGGCCCGCTGAGACCCACGTCCGACATTGGCCCAGGCGGGGAGCGGCCGTCACGGGTGGTGGAAGCGGTGGCGCGTCGCCGCCTGACGGCGTCATGCTGGCGTGGGCTTGCGTCCGACGGTGATTGCCGGGTTGCCCTGGGGGGTCGGAACCACCCTCACGTCGACCAGACCGGCGGTCTTGAGCATCTGCTCGGCCTCCCCGTCGTTGAGTGCGGTGCCCCCGTAGGCGATGGTCTTGAACCGGCCAACCGCGTCGCTCACGTCGGACCCGCCGTACTTTCCATGCCCCAGCATCAACCACCCGCCCGGACGCAGCGACTCGACGACGCGGAGGACACCCGCGCTGAGTGCGGACGCCGGTATGAACGGTGCCGGCACCCACGCGAACTCATACGTCTCGGGCTCATCCAGGGAACTCACGTCCTGTTCGCGCAGGACGACCCGGTCGCTGACCGAACTCGCGGCCACCGTCTGTTGGGCGAGCCGGAGCACCCGAGGCATCACGTCGATCCCGACAACCGTCAGCCGCGGGAACAGCTCGGCATAGGCCACCGCCATAGCAGCGACCCCCGTGCCGACATCAAGCATCCGTGCCCCACCGGCGAACGCCTCCGGCAGCCCGGACAAAGACGGTAGGCCGAACCGCGCGAAGGCGGCGGCGCCCTGGGCGCTTGCCCGCCCCTGCGCAAGGAGGGCCTCATCGCTCTGGGCGGCCCACATCTGCCCCTCACCGCGAAGGAGGGCAGCGACCTGATGGACAGGGGCCGCAGCCTGCGCCGCCAGCACGCCAGACTCCTCGGGACCCAGCGTCACGACCCGACCCAGACCACTCGCCCTCAATACCGCCTGGGCGGCCGATCGCTGCTCACCCGAAGCGGCACCCTGAACCGCCAACACCAGGGCAGCGGCGGACCAGATCGCCTGATCGCCCGCATGCAGGAATGCGCTGAGCTCGTCACCGGCAGCCTGAGTCATACCTGCACTGTCCTCGCGTGGTTGCGGATCAACAATGGCTTCGGCCGCGGATCTCTCGCTGCCGCTCCACAGCACCGACTGAGCCGGACAACGCTCAACGGTTCCCCGTGCACGTCCCTCATGCCGCAGGCCGTTTGTGGCCCGGCGACGCTCTCCCGTCCCTGATGACCCGATACACCTTCAGGGGCCGGTCTGACAGCGGGCCCGGCCAGCGGCGCCACCTCGATGGGTGCCGGGGCGCGACCTCACAATCTCGTCGACCGGCGTGCTCCCCCCGACGTCGTTCGAGGCGGTCGCTGCCCGTCTGCGGCCTGACGGGTGGGCATCGGCGTCAGCAGGGACAACCGGCTGAGGCCCTGGGCGAGCGCACGTCCGTGACCGGCCGTCGGTGCGACCCGGTAGCCTCCCGGGGACGATGTCGGGCGCAGGTCGAGCACCCGACGGGCAAGCGTGAGGGAGTGGCCTGCGGTGGGTGCTGGGGACGGGTTAGAAGGGGCGCTGGCGGCGACCGGCGACGAGGTGGATGCGGCGCTCAAGGCGACCGCCGCCGTGACTCGGGAGCTGCGCAAGGCCAAGGTGGGGGCGGCTCGCGGCCAGGTCCGGGACCTGCGTCGTGCGCTCACGGCTGCGGCGGGGTATGCCGCGGAGTCGGCCCAGGCGGCCAAGAGCGCCGAGGCGTCGTTCGACTTCGACGACCAGGAGCACCTGGCCTCCGGCGCCTTCGCCAGGGAGCTTGTCGACGCGGCGGCCGCTGCGGACGTGACCATGGTCGAGAGCGACCAGCGGCTTCTGTGCTACCCCTCGCTGATCAAGGTCCTGCCCTCCGATGCTGCCATCGAGATTGACCGCCGCCGTGAGCGGCGGCTGCGGCCGTCGGTCCTGGTTGCTCTGCTCGCCGCCGCCCAGCAGCGGCCGCCCCGGTTCAAGGCGGAGACCTTCCTGGAGAGTCTCGAGGCGGCCTACGACCTCGTGGGGGCCAAGCACGGCAAGCGCGACGGTGTCGTCCTCCCACTCGTCGACCTCTGGTCGGTCCTGACTCTCCTGCCCGGCCAGCAGCGCGAGTACACCAAACCCGAGTTCGCCCGCGATCTCTACCTGCTCGATGCCAGCGGGGTGGCGACGGCGAAGTCCGGCCGGGCACTGCGGTGGCACGCCAGCACCGGCACCCGCGGCACCGGCACCCTGGTCACGGTCGCTCAGAGCGGCCAGCAGCAGCGCTACTGGGGCGTCTCGTTCACGAAGGCGTCGTGAGCAACGGGGTCGACGCCGGCGCAGCGGTGCTCGGCGGGGGAGTGATGAAGGCGGGCGACTACGCGCGCTTCCTCGCGGACGAGTACCTCGCCGGGTACCTCCCGGCCGGCGGCGGATCCGTCAAGGTCGTTGTCGCCGGTGACGCCGACGTCGCCGACCGCTTCGAGCGGGCGCTGCGTGACGCCGCGGCGGCCATCTCGTGCCCCCTGGTCTCGGTGTCCGCCGAGTCCACCAAGGTCCACATGATCGACCAGGTCTTCTTCGCGTTGGCGCGCCAGATCGACTGGGACCAGGTGGCGGCGGCCGTCGTCGCCGCGGCCTACGACGCCATCGCCTTCCCGGCGACGGATGACCGACTCGCCGTCGCCGAGGTCGCTCGGGCCTACGACATCGACGCGCGGGAGCTCTACCGCAGTGTTCGGCGACAGCTCGAGCGCAGCCTGCTGCACGACAACAGCCTCCCCCGCGAACTACGCCGGGCACTCCTGCGGCTGGCTCAGGCCCAGCTGGGCGACACTGACGCCAGCCCCGCAGAGGCCCAGGTCGTGCGTGACTGGCTCGTCGGCGAACCGGTTGCGCTGCGGGACCTGCGCGAAGCCCTGATCTACGGGCGGATCGGGCGGTACAACGCGCGCGACCTCCTTACCAGCGTGGGCGGGCTCCTACAGCGCGCCGGGCATCGGGGGCTCGTGCTCCACCTGGACCTCGCCCGGCTCGCCGAAGCCCGCCGCCCGGCAGTGCCGGAACGCACCGGCATCTACTACAGCAAGATGGCCGTCCTCGACACGTATGAGCTCTTACGTCAGCTGATCGACGGGACGGACCACCTCGTCGGTGTCATCGTGGTCGCCGTGGTTCCACCCGAGCTGGTCACCGACGAGAGCCGTGGACTGCCTTCGTATGCCGCGCTCCAACTGCGCGTCGCCGACGAGGTGCGCGACCGGCGCCGAGCAAACCCGTACGCCTCTCTGGTCCGACTCGAAGTCCGGTTGGAGGCTGTGCGATGAGCGCCGACATCCGTCACGCGGGGTTGACCTGGGACGCCGAGCGGCTCAGCCGGCGACGCGCTGTCGAGGCGATACGCAGCGGGGTGCCCAACGCAGCGGCCGTCATGGCGCTCGGCTCCGGCCAGAGCGACCTGGAGGACCGGTTCGCTGCGCAGCTCGAGCGGGTAGCCGGCCGCCGGGGAGCTGGTGGTGATCGCCGGCACCCGGGCGCGCCGGGTCGAGCGGACCAGCGGGCCTCGCTGCTCCTCGGGGCGGGGTTCGGTGAAGGCAAGAGCCACCTCCTCACGCACCTCGGTCATCTCGCGACCTCGGCGGGGTTCGTCGTGTCCACCGTGGTCATCAGCAAGGAGACGCCGCTCTACGATCCGGCGAAGGTGCTGCGCGCCGCGGTCGCCTCGGCTGTCGCTCCCGACGGGTCGCGTGACGTGGTCGCCGAGGCGGCGGCCGGGCTTGACCCCGACAGCCCCGCATACGCCGACCTGATCCGTTGGCTGCGGGGGCCCGGTGCCGACCTCAACGAGCGTTTCGAGGCCACCCTCCTGCTCCACCAGCGGCTCGGCACCGACGCATCGGGCGGCGACGAGGAGTTCGTCGACACCATCGTGCGCTTCTGGTCTGGCGACCCGCTCCCCGTGCCCGACCTGCGTCGGCAGCTCAAGGCCATCGGTGAGGCCAAAACCTTCTCCTTCTCCACCGTCACGGTCCGCGAGCTGGCCCGCCAACGGTTGCGGTTCCTGCCCCGACTGCTGCGCGCGGCGGGTGACCCCGGTTGGGTGATCCTGCTCGACGAGGTCGAGCTGATCGGCCGATACTCGCTGCTGCAGCGCGGCCGCGCCTACGCCGAGCTCGCCCGCTGGCTCGACGGCGAGGCCGGGGACACGGACGACCCGGTTGTTGTCGTGGGGGCGATGACGGATGACTTCGAGGCGGCAGTACTCACCGGGAAGAACGATCTCGAGGTGCTGCCGGGACGCCTGCGAGACAAGCACACCGAGGAGTACGACGAGATGGCGGCCCTCGCCGAGGCGGGCATGCGCCACATCGAGCGTGACCTGGCGCGTCTCGTTCCGCCCGACGGCGCGGAGCTCGATCGCGCCTACGCGACTCTGCGCAAGCTGCACGGCGACGCCTACGGGTGGAAGCCGCCGCACGTGTCGGGGCTTGAACGACTCGGGGCCACCCGACTGCGGCAGTACGTCCGGGCGTGGATCAACGAGTGGGATCTGGTGCGGATGGATCCGACCTACAAGCCCAGCACCAAGGTTGTGGAGCTGGAGTCTGACTATCGCGAGCTGGCTGAGGACGACGACGCCGGGACTTGACTTACTAACCCGCGTCGCTCTCAGCAGCGTAGGAGGACGGCCGACGCCAGGCTGCCGACGGTCGACGACCCCGTCGAGTCCTTCCCCAAGGGGTTGGCTCGGTCGAGCAGTGGACCAACGACACGATGTCCTGACCAACCCCGCCAAACATGGCCGGACTGAGGGCTCACACCCTGCAACGGCGCGGCTCGCGTGGTGGGTCGACAGGGAAAGCCGTTCGACGGGTCGTCGTAGCGCGGCACCATCCGTCGTAGCCGTCAGGTCCGCAGCAGCGGCCACTCGACGCCGTCGCCCCAGGAGTCCCCGGAGTCGAGCAGACGTCTGGTCTCGGTCGGCCGAGCCAGCCTGGCGTCACGGTCGTCGTCGCCGACACCCGCGCCACGATGCTGCATCACGCCACCCCTGACAAGCGGGGGATTGGTCAGCCGACCGGCACGCGGCTCGGCGGTGACATGATCGAGGGGTGACCGAACGGGCTAGCAGCTTCGGTGCGGTGGCGGCGGCATACGAGACGTTCCGGCCGGGCTACCCCGACGAGCTGGTGGACGAGGTGCTCGCGTATGCGGGTCGCCCGGTGCACACCGCTCTCGAGATCGGCGCCGGCACGGGGAAGGCGACCCGAGTCTTCGCCCGGCGCGGCGTCGCCGTGACGGCCACCGACCCCGACGCGGCCATGCTGGCCGAGCTGCGCCGTCGCGTTCCCGACTCCGTCACCACGATGCAGGGCGCCTTGGAGGATCTCCCCGTCACCCCGGCCTACGACCTGGTGTTCGCCGCGGCCTCCCTGCACTGGACGCGACCGGAGGGGCGTTGGTCGAGAGTGGCCGGCAGACTTACTCCTGGAGGGACGTTCGCGTCGTTCGGTGGACAACGGGAACTGGTCGACCCGGACGTCCGGGACCGCGTCGCCGCGGTGCGCTCCGCCTATCTCGATGATGATGACATTCCCTCCCCTGACGGGACGCCCCCGGACAGCCCCATGCAGTGGCCCGGCACCGAGCTGGCCGCCTCGCCGCTGTTCGCCGACGTGCGCCAGCGGACGATGGAACGCCGAACGGTCATGTCGGCCCAGGACTACATCGGGCATCTCTCGACGGTGTCGGCCTACCTGCAGCTGCCGCAGCCGGTTCGACGGGAGGCGATGGACGCGATCCTCGAGGTCCTGCCGGCGCAGGTGGAGATGCAGGGTGACATCACCCTCCACCTCGCGCGGCGGCGCTGAGCCCGGTCAGCCCGTCCTCACGGCGGACGGTCCATGCGCGCCGAGGAAGCCGGTGGCGGCGAGGTAGTCGAGCCACATCGGGCCGATGTCCGGGGGCACCCGCTGGCCGGGCGCCATGACGTGCAGCCGGTTCGACAGCAGCACCGCGACCGACCGGGCCGCCGGGTCGACCAAGAACCTGGCGCCCGTGAACCCGGGATGTCCGTAGGCCGGTCCGCCGGCCGCGGGGAGCCACCAGAAGCCGAGCGCCTGCTCGTCGGGGCCCGGCTGCAGGAACGAGTCCAGCACCGGCCGGGACCACACTGCCGACTCCTCCAGCAGAGCCGTCCCGAACCGGGTGAGGTCGTCGAGGGTCGAGAACAGGCCGGCGTGACCGCTGATGCCGCGCATGGCGTGAAAAGCGTTGCCGTCGCTGACTTCGCCGCGCACCCAGCCGTCGCGGAACTCGACCGTATGCGTGCGCTCGAGGGTCACCGGATAGGGCTCCCCGTCGCGCAGCATCGCCTGCTCGATGTCGTCACCATGGCCGTAGGCGACGGCCTGTTCCGGCGGCACGGGCCCATAGCGGGTGGACGTCATCTCGAGGGGGGCGGTGACGAGCTCGGCCACGGCCTCGTCCAGCCGCATGCCCATGACGCGTTCGACGACCGCGCCGGTCAGGATGAGGCCGTGGTCGGAGTAGTGCCGGCCGTCCCCCACCGGGTAGCGCAACGGGAGGTCTGCTGCGAGGGCGACCGCCTCGTCGCGCGACCCCGAGCCCAGGTAGAGCGGCTGCCACTCGACGAGACCGGCCCGGTGAGTCAGCAGATGCCGCAGGGTGACTCGCGCGTCAGAAGACGGTAGGTAGCGACGCAGCGCGTCGTCGACGGAGAGCTCGCCCCGGGTGACCAGTGCCATGACCGCAGCGGTCGTGGCCACCGCCTTGGTGCAGGACGCGATGTCGAACAGGGCCGACTGGCGGAGCGGTTCGCACCGGTCGCCGTCGTGGAAGGCGTCACCGAGGACCGCCTCGTGGACCACCTCACCGCCGCGGACCACGCGCGCGGCGACCCCGGCATACAGCCGGCCCTCGACGCCGTGCCGAAGCACGTCGTCGGGCCGGCCGGCCGGGGTCGTCACGCCGGTGAGGCTAGCCGATGGGCGTGACCCGGGTCAGGCCCGGCCGTGTGCCCCCCGCGAGCGTCGGGAGATCGAGTCGAGGGCCACGGCGAGCAGGAGCACCAGCCCGGTCACGATGAACCGGAAGGCCGAACCCAGCCCCAACAGGGTCAGGCCACTCGAGATCGACTGGATGACGATGACGCCGAGCAGAGCGGAGAACGCCGAACCGCGCCCACCGAACAGGCTGGTGCCGCCGATGACCGCCGCTGCGATGGCGTTGAGGTTGACGTCTCCGGTGCCGGTCGCCTGGTTGGCCGCGGCCAGCCGGGACGCCGCGAGCACGCCACCGAGGGCGGCCAGCGTGGAGCAGAGCACGAACACCGAGGTGTAGATGGCCCGCACGTTGATGCCGGCCCGACGGGCGGCCTCGGTGTTGCCGCCGACGGCGAAGACCGAACGACCCCACTTGGTGCGGGTCAGCGCGTAGTTGTAGGCGAGCACGAGCAGGACGAAGAGGACCACCATCCAGCCCACCCCTCGGCCCGTGCCCTGGTAGAGCACCCAGCTGACCGCCGCCACGCCGACGGTCAGGAGGGCCGCGGTCACGGCGATCGAGGTGGTCGATCGGAACGAGAGACCCGCCGCCTTGCGCGCCCTTGCCAACGAGATCCGGCCGGCGAAGAAGCCAGCGCCGGCGACGAGCGCGAGGACGTAGGCGAGCGGCTGCGGCACGAACAGGCTCTGGGCGAACCGGACCGGCGCGGAGTCGAACGGGATGTTGATCGAGCCCTGGGCGCCCAGCACCTGGAGCTGCAGGCCCAGGAAGGCGAGCAGGCCGGCCAGGGTGATGACGAAGCTCGGGACCCCGAACCGGTTGAACATCTGCGAGTAAAACCAGCCGATCAGGGCTCCCACCACGAGGCAGCCGATGACGACGACCGGCCATGGGACACCGTTGATGACGAAGAAGACGGCGAACACTCCCGCGGACAGACCGCTCACCGAGCCGACCGAGAGGTCGATCTGCCCGACGAGCAGCACGCCCACGATGCCGAGGGAGATGACGCCGACCACGACGCTCTCCATGAGGAGGTTCTCGAGGTTGCGGCTGGACAGGAAGATCGGGTTGAGCGCCTGGAAGACAATCCAGATGACGACCAGCCCCGCGACGACGGGAAGGACGCCGAGGTCCCCCGACCGGGTGCGGTCGATGAAACCCTGGATGGCACCGCGAGCGCCGGTGCGCGACTGGAGCCGCTCGTCCTGCAGGTCGCTGGGGACGCTGCTGGCACCGGGCGATGCCTCAGCAGCCTTGGTCGGATCGGTGCGGTTCATGCTCATGATGCAGAACCCCCTTCGTCGGTGGGCTGGGTGGCCCGAGCCTCGCGGGCGGCACTACGCCGGGTGACGACGTTGTCGCTCGCTCCGGTGATCGCCGCGATGATGTCCTCGGTGTTGACGTCCTTGACGCGGAACACCCCGTTGTTGCGGCCCAGTCGGAGCACCGCGACCTTGTCGGCGACGGCCTGCACGTCGGCCATGTTGTGGCTGATCATGATGACGCCGTGACCGTTCTCGCGCAGGCGCTCGACGAGGTTGAGCACCTCGGCGGTCTGAGCGACGCCGAGGGCCGCCGTCGGCTCGTCGAGCAGGATGATCTTCGGGTCACCGAGCAGGGACCGCGCGATCGCGACCGTCTGCCGTTGGCCGCCCGAGAGGGAGGCGACCTGGATGCGGACCGTGGGGATCTTGGCCGAGAGCTGCCTCAGCAGCTGCCACGACTTGACCTCCATCTCGACCTCGTTGAGTCGTGAGCCGCCGATCTCCTGACCCAGGAACAGGTTCTGGATGACGTTGAGGTTCTCGCAGAGAGCCAGGTCCTGGAAGACCGTGGCGATCCCGAGCGCCCGCGCCTCGGCGGGGCTGTTGATCTGCACCTCCTTGCCCTCGAACTTCAGCGAGCCGGACGTCGGCAGGTGCACGCCCGAGAGGATCTTGATGAGGGTCGACTTGCCGGCGCCGTTGTCGCCGACGACGGCCAGCACCTCTCCCCCGCTGACGTCGAGGTCGACGTCGGTGAGGGCCGCAACGGCGCCGAAGGTCTTCGTCACCCCGCGCAGGGAGAGGATCTCCCCGGGAGGCTCGTCCAGGAGCGCGCCCCTGGTCTGGGTCTGGGTGGACACCGTTGTTCCTCACGTCCGAAGGGGAAGGGGACCGGGCGCCGCCGGCTCGCGGCGGCACCCGGACGGGCCGGGGCCCGTTGGTCTCGCGCCTACTTGATGCTGAGCTTCGAGCAACCGGCGGCGTAGGCACCGGTGCAGACGTCCGACGCCTTGAGCAGCCCGCTGTCGAACATCTCCTTCTTGATGTTGTCCTGCGTCACCACTGTCGGCGTGAACAGCTGCGACGGGGTGTCGAACAGCGTCGTCTTGCCGGCCGGCGTCTGGCCCTGGGCGAAGGCGTACGCGACCTCGGCGGCGCCCTCGGCGACGATCTTGATCGGCTTGGAGATGGTGTTGTACTGGTCGCCGTTGATGATCCGCTGGATCGCAGCGAGCTCCGCGTCGTTGCCGGTGACCGGCGGGAGCGGGTTGGTGCCGGCCGCCTTGAACGCCGAGATCGCCCCGCCGCCGGTGCCATCGTTGGCGGCGACCACGCCGCCGATCTGGCCGGAGAACTGGGTGATCTGTCCGGCCGTCCAGTCCTGGGCCTTGGCCGGCGCCCACTCCGGAGTGTCGTACTCCGCCAGCAGCTTGAGGCCGCTGGAGTCGACGACGCTGTGCACGCCCTTCTTGATGAGGCCGGCGGCGGCGTCGGTCGGGGAGCCGTTGATCTGCAGCAGGCCGCCTTGGATGTTCTTCTTCTTCATGTCGTCGACGAGGCTCTGCGCGATGGACGCGCCGATCTTCTCGTTGTCGAAGGACACGTAGTAGTCGGCCTTGGCCTTCGGAATGGGCCGGTCGTAGGCGATGATCGGCACCTTGGCCTGGTTGGCCGCCTGCACCATCGTGGCTGCCGCCGCCGAGTCGACCGGGTCGAGCACCATGGCTTTGACCCCTTGGGCGAACGCCGAGTCGGCCTGCTGCTGCTGCTTGGCCGCGTCGGCCTGTGCGTTCAGGTAGACCACCGAGCAGGTCGGGCACAGCGACTTGATCTTCGCCTCGAACAGCGGCTTGTCCTGCAGCTCGTAGCGCGTCGACGCGATGTCGGGCATGAGGAAGGCGATCTTGAAACCGTCGGTGCCTCCGGAGGCGCCGCCCCCCGAGGTGCCGGTGGTCGCGCTGTTGCAGGCGGCCAGCGTGGCCGCCACCAGTGCCGTCGCGCCGATTCCGGCGAGGCGGGTGGGTCTTCCCATCATGCGTGTCTCCTTGTGTGGTCTGCGATGACGCAGCGGGGTGGGGCCGTGCAGGGGCGTCGCGGCCGGCGGGAGCCGGGCGCGGGTCTAGGGGATGAGCGAGACCTTGACCGAGTCGGTGCCGCTGGCGACGAGCTCGAGTCCGCGCTGGAACTCGTCGAGGGGCAGCTGGTGGCTGCAGATCTTGTCCATCGGCAGCACGCCTGACTCGATCATCCGGATGGCGGCCGGCCAGCAGTAAGGGCCGAGGTGGGCGCCGAGGACGTCGAGCTCCTTGTCGTCGCTGATGATCGACCAGTCGACCGTGACATCGCTCCCGAAGACGCCGTACTCGACGTAGGTGCCGAGCTTGCGCAGCATGGAGAGTCCCTGGAGGACCGCAGACGGATGTCCGGTGCCCTCGAGGTAGACGTCGCAGCCGTAGCCGTCGGTGAGCTCGAGCACCCGCGCCACAGCGTCACCGTCGCGGATGTCGATGACCACGTCAGCGCCGCACTCCCGGGCCAGCGCCAGCTTGTCGGGCGCCAGGTCGAGGGCCACCACGTGAGCGGGGTTCTTGGCCCGCGCCCCGGCGACCATGCCGAGCCCGATCGGCCCGCAGCCGGCGACGACCACGGTGTCGTCGAAGGTGATGCCGGCCCGCTCGACAGCGTGCAGCGCGCACGACAACGGCTCGGCGTACGCCGCGTGCGCCGGGGGGATGTCGGCCGAGACCCGGTGGACCAAAGCATCAATGGGAAACCGCATGTACTCCGACATCGCCCCCGGGGTGGCCCGCTTGAAGCCGAAGATGTTGTGGACGGCGCACATCCAGTACTGCCCGCGCCGGCAGTAGCGGCAGGTCCAGCACGGCACGATCTGCTCGGAGACGACGCGGTCGCCCACCTCGACGCCCCAGTGCGCGCGAGCCTCTTCGTCCAGCTCGACGACGGTGCCGACGAACTCGTGGCCCGGGACGACCTCCGTCTCGGCCCAGGCCGGACGCTCGCTGTCACCCCAGAACTTCGCTGCACCGTGGTAGCACTTCAGGTCGCTGGCGCAGATGCCGACGGCCTCGACGCGCATGAGGAGCTCGCCCGCCCCCGGGACGGGGACCGGCACGGTCTCGAGCCGGTAGTCCTCCGGACCGTGACAGACGACCGCCCGCATCGTCGCCGGACGGTCTGCCGCCGACCCCCGGTCGGCTGAACGCGGGTCGGGCTGTGCCTCGCGGCTGGGGACCTGCGTGTCCGTCACGGGAGCTCCTGTGGTCCAGCGGTGTCCGGACACGCCGTTGTGGTGGCCGGTGCCGCGAACCTAACACCGGTCTGCACAATTGTCCAGAAAACTTGTCCCGTTCGTTACCGGGCATAATCCAAGCACGCACAGCCGGTGAGGAGGAGGTGAGCTGATGACCGCACGGGAGATACATGAAAGCGAGTCGCTACAGGTGGCAACGCGTTTCGCGCCCGAGCTGCTCCATCGCGCCGCCCAGCTCTACTACCTGGAGGACGCCAACCAGGCCGACATCGCGCTACAGCTCAACACCAGCCGCACCACGGTGAGCCGCCTGCTGGCCGAGGCCCGGGCCGCGGGGATCGTGCGGATCGAGGTCGTCGACCCGGCCCAGCTGACGTCGGGCGAGCTGGCTGACGACCTGGGGCGAGCCCTCGGCCTGCGGGCCGCGTACGTCACCCCCAGCGACAGCGGCCGGCAGATCGGCCCGGTCCTCGCGGGAGCGGTGAGCGAGGCCCTGACCGCCACCGACCTCAAGGCCGGCGACGCGCTCCTGGTCTCCTCCGGCGCCACCCTCCACGCGGTGGCGCAGCAGCCGCTCCCGAGCCTCCCTGGCGTCCTCGTCGCCCCGACCGTCGGCGGCGTCGACGAGCCGGGAGAGCCCTACCAGACCAACGAGATCGCCCGGGCCATCGCAGTCAAGGTGCACGGCAGCCCAATGCTCCTGTATGCCCCGCTGCAGCCCAGCGAGGGCCTCTACCGGATGCTGCTGGAGGAGTCGTCGACCCGTCGGGTGACCTCGCTCTGGACCGACGCCAAGGTGGCCCTGTTGGGGATCGGAGCGCCGCCCCGCGCCCGCCAGCTGCGGCCGAGTGTCCTGGCCCGCGACGACCCGGCCCTCTCGGCCGCCGTCGGTGACATCTGCGCCCGCCCGTTCGACGGTGACGGGCGGCCCCTGTCGTTCCCCGGCAGCGACCGGCTGATGGCCATGGACCTGGCCGACCTCACCCGCGTACCGTGCTCGATCGGCGTGGCGGTCGGGGCCGACAAGGTGCCCGCGATCCTTGCGGCGGCCAAGGCCGGATGGGTCAACACCCTGGTGACCGACTCCCCCACGGCGAGAGCGCTTCTCGCCCACCACGCGCCGAGGTGAGACCGGCCCGGACGCCCCGGCCGGGACCTCCCGCGGCTCAGTCGAGGCTGGAGGCCGACGACTCCTGGATCGCCGCCAGGTCGTGCACGATCGACGCCGTCGCGGGGTACAACGCCTCGTAGCCGGCATACAGGCGGTCATAGACCTCGCGGACCTCTGGCCGGGGCTTGACGACGGAACCCGCTGTCGCCCAGTCGGTCTCGGGCGGGACCAGCCCGTTGCCGATGGCCGCCAGCAGGGCGTCGCCGTAGGAGGCGCCGATGGTCTGGGCGGGGACGTGCTGCTCCCGCCCGGTGACATCACTGACGATCTGCGTCCAGAGGCCCCCCTGGGTGCCGCCCCCGATGGCGACGATGCGCTTGATCGGGTCGTCCTCGTGCTCGAGGAAATCGACGATCTGCCGTACGCCGTAGGCGATTCCCTCGTAGACCGCCCGGAACAGATGGCCGCGACCATGGCGCAGCGTCAGGCCGGCGACCACCCCCCGGGCGTGCGGGTCGAAGATCGGCGTGCGCTCCCCCGCGAAGTACGGCAGGAGCAGCAGTCCGTCCGAGCCGGCCGGGACGGCGGCCGCCTCCGCCACGAGCTGCTCGAAGCTGGCGCCACCCGACAGATCTTGCACCCACGAGGTGAGCGAGCCGGACGTCGACATCCCCGCGGCCACGGTGTGCTGCCCGGGCTCGACGCCGACGGTCGTCCACAGCTTGGGGTGGGTGCGGAAGTGCCGCAGCACCTGGACGAAGAAGAGGGTGGACCCGTACATGAGCATGAGGTCACCGGGCTGGCGGGCGCCGGCCGAGAACGCCTCGGCCCAGGCGTCGACCGTTCCGGGTGAGACGGGCGTGCCCTCCGGTATGCCGGTCTCCTCGGCCGCGGCGGCCGTCACCCGCCCGACGACCTCGTGGGGATACACGAGCCGGGGCATCTCGATGTCACCGGCCACCTCGGGCACCCATTCGTCGATCCACGTGTTGCGGCGCACGTCGTAGAGCGGGTCGCACTGGCTCGCTGTGTGGTGGTCGAGGACGTACTCACCGGTGAGCTTGGCGGTGACGAATGAGTTGCTGTTGTACCAACGCTTTCCACGCGCCCAGGCCTCCGGCTCGTTGCGACGGAACCACAGCATCTTGGGACCGACGGCCTGCGTGCTGAGGGCCTTGCCACACCGGTCGAGGATGGCGTCCGCACCGAACCGTTCGGTCAGCTCGATGATCTCGCGCTCGGCGCGGCCGTCGATGCCGTAGAGGATGGCGGGCCGGACCGGTTCGATGTCGCCGTCGCAGACCAGCAGGCACGGGCCGACGCCGCTGACACACAGCCCGGCGACGCTGCCGTGCCCCATCTGGGCCACCGAGCCCATCAGCTCACGGGCCACCGCCACGAGGTCGTCCCACCAGACCCGTCGAGCGTCGACCTCGGCCCACGACGGACGGGGCAGTGACATCGCGTGCTTGCGCACGGCCGTCCCGACGACCTCGCCGTCGACGGTCGTCACGACACCCTTCGTGCTCGCCGTGCCGATGTCGATCCCGAGCAACAGCTGCGTCACTCTCATCCTCTCCCGCGTCCGGACTCCCGGTGGCCCCATCGACAGCCACGTCATGTCCCGCGCGACACGCTAACCCCTCGGACGAGCCGACCAGGAGTGGAGGATCGGGCAGGGCTACTCGGGGGGGCGGACTTCCGCTGCTGGGACCGGTGGGAGAAGGTAGGAGCAGGGGGGCAGCACCCGTCGGGCACCTCGCCGCCGGCCGCACCCCGTGCGACACCCGCGATCATCCTGTCCACCGACACAAGGAGCACCCATGCCCACACGCACCGCCAAGACCGCCTGGACCGGAGGGCTGCAGGACGGATCCGGCACCGTCGAGCTGAGCAGCTCGAAGGTCGGCACCTATGACGTCTCGTTCCCCAAGCGTGCGGCCGACGACGCCGGCGGTGCGACGAGCCCCGAGGAGCTCATCGCGGCGGCCCACTCGTCGTGCTACGCGATGCAGCTGTCCGCTCTCGTGGCACAGGCCGGCGGCACGCCCAAGACGCTCGACGTGACCGCTGACGTCTCCCTAGGCCCTGACCCGGCCGGCGGCTTCCGGCTCACCGGCATCGTGCTGACCGTTCGCGGCGACGTCGAGGGGCTCGACGAGGCCGGCTTCATCAAGGCCGCCGAGGACGCCAAGGCCGGCTGCCCGGTCAGTAAGGCGCTCACCGGCGTCGACATCACGCTGGACGCGGCGCTCGCCTGAGCCCATCGTCGGTCGAGCCGGCCCGCGCCTCGGGACCCTTCGGATGCGCGGGCCGGTTCGCGCTCCGTGCCGTGGTGACGTCTGGCGATGTCTGGCGATGTCTCAGGGATGGGAGGTGGCGACCCCCCGGCTGGGGTGCCAAGATCGGACCGTGACCGCCCTTGCCCCGCAGACGATCGCGTATCCGTCACCGTCGTCGCGTCCCCGACGCGGCGGCCCGGAGCGACTCAATCCTCACGTCATCGTCCTGTTCGGGGCAGCGGGTGACCTCTCTCGGCGCAAGCTCCTTCCGGGCATGGCCCACCTCGTCAACTCCGCCCTGACCCCCGACATCCAGGTCGTCGGCACGTCGCTGGAGGACATGGACGACGACTCCTTCCGCGCCTTCGCCAAGCAGGCGGTTGAGGAGTTCTCGACCCATCCGCTGACGCCGGAGGAGTGGAAGACCTTCGCGGCCCGGCTGCACTACGTCCCGACCGCCGATGGCGCTGCCGGCCTCAAGGCCAAGGTCGAGGCGGCCGAGCGGGAGCTGGGCCCCCAGGCGCGCCGCATCCACTACATGAGCGTGCCGCCGGCGGCCGCACCCGTCGTCATCGCCACCTTGCGCGACGCCGGTCTCGTCGACCGCTCGCGGGTCATCATGGAGAAGCCGTTCGGCACCGACCTCGAGAGCGCCGTCATCCTCAACGACACGGTCCACCAGACCTTCGACGAGAGCCAGATCTTCCGCATCGACCACTTCCTCGGCAAGGAGGCGGCGCAGAACATCCTCGCCTTCCGCTTCGCCAACGGGCTGTTCGAGCCCATCTGGAAGCGCGACTTCATCGACCACGTGCAGATCGACATCCCGGAGACCCTCGGCCTCGACCGGCGGGCGTCGTTCTACGAGCAGACCGGCGCCTTCAAGGACATGGTCGTGACCCACCTGCTCCAGGTGCTCGCGTTCGTCGCGATGGAGCCGCCGACCGCGTTGGAGCCGCGCGCGATCAGCGAGGAGAAGAACAAGGTCTTCCGCTCCCTCATGCCGATCATGCCCACCGACGTGGTGCGGGGTCAGTACTCCGGCTACACCTCGGAGGCCGGGGTGGCCCGCGACAGTGACACCGAGACCTTCATCGCGCTGCGCTGCGGCATCGACAACTGGCGCTGGGCCGGGGTGCCGTTCTACCTGCGCACGGGCAAACGGATGGCGGAGGGCCAGCGGATCATCTCGATCGCCTTCAAGGAGGCGCCGAAGTCGATGTTCCCCCCCAACTCGGGCGTCGGCAAGCAGGGCCCGGACCACCTGACCTTCGACCTGTCCGAGGACTCGAAGGTGTCCCTGTCGTTCTACGGCAAGCGGCCTGGGCCGGGGATGAAGATGGACAAGCTGTCGATGCAGTTCGCCACGCAGGAGGGCGAGCACTACTCGGACGTGCTGGAGGCGTACGAGCGGCTCATCCTCGACACCATGCGCGGCGACCACACCCTCTTCACGACCGCCGACGGCATCGAGTCGCTCTGGGAGCGGGCGCAGCCCCTGCTTGACGACCCGCCGCCGGTCAAGCCCTACCCCCCGGGCAGCTGGGGTCCCAACGCCATTCACCAGCTCGTCGCCCCCCACGCGTGGCGGCTGCCCTTCGAACGGGTCTGGCGCGGCAAGCGCTAGCCCCGTTTGGCGGGGTGCGCCACGGGGTATTCGCCTCCCGCCTGCGGTGCGGGGGGTGGCGAGCCGTGACGGTTCGGGGGCCGTTCGCGTCCTCCCGCCCGAGGTCGTGCGCCACCAGTCGTCGCGACGAACCGGCGCCCGACGTGGTCGCTCCCGGTCGATGACGGCCACCCATCCGATGACGCAACGGCGGCGAACCCATCGCAGCGGACCGGGAACCCCGTAGGCCTGCCATGCCAGCCGACCAGTGGGAGGAGCACGACGTGCCCAGTGCTGCGCGGACCCACGACCTGGCCCCTCACCAGCCGCCGCCCGGGTTCGACCCCTCGGCGACGCCGGCCGACCTTGCTCCCCGACAATCCCGGGAACCGGGGGCGTCCGAGCCGGCCGAGCCGGCCGCCCGAACGCGCAACCCCACCCCGAGCCGGACCCTGGGCGCCGCGGGCGCGGTCGGTCGAGCGGTCGGGCCATGGCCGGCGCTCCTGGTCATGGCCATCGGGTTGTTCCTGGTAGCGCTGGCCGTAGCTGCCGCCCATGACGGCGGGCCCGGCTCCACCCCGGCCACCCCGGCCACCCCGGCCACCTGGCAGCCGGCGTACGTCGTCGGGATCCTGCTCATCGTCGTGCCGGCCGCGGTCGGCCTGGCTCTGCCGAGAAGTCGACCGGCAACGCCGGCCGTGCTCGCCCTGACCCTGGCCGGGCTTCTGCAGACCGCGCAGGTGCTCGGGCAACCGGCCCTCTTCGTGCGCGACGCCGACGTGGCGCGCATCCTCACCGTTCGCGAAATCGCCCTGAGCGGACAGCCGTTCGCGGCCGGCGCCCTCGCTCCGGACCTCGCGGCCGTCCCCGGGCTCGCGCTGGCCACGACCGGCGTCCAGGCGCTGACCGGGCTCTCCGTCCACGCCAGCGCCCTGACCCTCGTCGTCCTCGTCCGGGTGGTCCTGGCCGGTGCCCTCCTGCTGCTCGTCACCCACGTCACCCGCTCGAGCCGCATCGGTGCACTGGCCGCGGTGCTGTACGCGGTGAACCCCCAGCTCCTCGTCGCCGGCGACCTGTGGTCGCCGGCGCGGCTGGCGACGGCGCTGGCGGTGTTCGCCGCATACCTGCTGGTGTCCCGGCGACGGTGTTCGCGGATCTCCGCCGCCGCCCCCGCGCTCGTGCTGGTCGCCGTCGCCTGGACGGACCAGAGGACCGCGGTCGCCATGGTGGTCGCCGTGCTGGCGTGGGTCGTCGTCGAGGCACTGGTGCACCCGGCCCAGACGTCGTCGATACCAGCCCTGGCGACGGCCGGCGCGGTGGCCGCCCTGGCCGTGGTCGTCGTGGCCGTGCACGCCACGACGGTGACGACGGGCCCGGCGAACCAGGATCGGGCCCTCGCCTCGCCCCCCCTCCCGTCCTGGCTCGACGTGGCGGCCGGGCTGCCCGGGTGGGCCGCCGGGATGCTGACGGTGGCCACGGTGACCACCGTCCTCGGCGTCGTCCTGGGCCTGGTGCGGTCGAGGTTGTTCGTGGGCCGGCGCGTCTCGCTGGCCGTCGTGCTGGCCGGGGCAGCCGTGCTCAGCCTGCTGGTGGTCGCCGCGGGAGCACTGCCGGCGGGAGGGTCCATCGCCTCCTGGGCAGTGGGCCTGGTCGTCACCGGCGCCGCCTTCGTGACCGCCTGGTGGTTCTGGCAGCGCCGGCCCCAGAGGTGGCGGGCGGCCCTCCTGGGTGTGGCCATCGGCGTCGTCGGCGTGGGCGGAGCCGTCGCGGTCCCCACGGACACGGCGCCCACCGGTCAGGCCACCGTGCTCGAAGGGGTGCGCGGGTATGACCCCGAGACCGAGGCCGCCGTGACCTGGATGAGCACCCACCTCCCCGGCGACAGCCGGGTCTACACGACGACCGATGCCGGCTTGCTCATGGCCATCGCCGACCGGCAGCAGCCGGTGACCCAGCTACGCGACGAGTCGGTCATCCTTCAGGACGCGTTGTCCCAGAACAACATCCAGTATGTCGCGGCCGACCGGCGCCGTGGCACGGCACCTACCCCGACGAGGCTTCAGATCCTCGCCGACAGCCCGTCCGTGAGCACCGTCTACGACAACGGGTCGATCGTCGTCTATGCCTTGGAGCCCTTCCGTGCTGGGGGCTGACTCCCGAGGGCGGCCCGCCCTGCTGTGGCGGGCGGGCCTCGTGGCTGCGGTCGTCGTGGCCGCGTTGCTGGCCGCACCCGACGCGGCGCTACGCGTGGGCGCGCTGGTGTGCATCGGTCTCGCCGCCGAACGGCTGGCCCGGCGCCGCGGCCGGGGGCTGCTGGACGCCCTGGTGCTCGCGGGGGGCGGTCTGCTGGCTGGGCTCGTCCTCCTGGGGCTCCTCGGCGGCGGTCCATGGGGGTTCTCCACCCGGGGCTGGACGATCGGGATCGGCCTCGCCGCCCTCGTCGCCCTGGCCGCCGCCGCCGGACCCCCGGTGCGGACGCCGGCTGTCCCACCCGGCGGTGGGCGCGAGGTCCTCCGCGCCGCCCCCTGGGTCGCTGTCAGCCTCGTGGTGGCCGCCATGGCGGTGGGCCTGAGCAGCCGGTCCGCCGCGCGCGCGGTGCCGGTGAGCACGGCGCCGACCGGCCTGTCGATGGCCTTCGGTGCCGTCTCCGGAACGACGGTCGATGTCGTCGTCACCGCACCCGGGGGACAGCCGGGCCCGGGGCCGTACGCCCTGAAGGTGACCGTGGGGAGCACCGAGATCACCTACCCGGTCTTCACCCCGACCGCCGGGCAGCCGCATACGAGCCGCGTGTCGGTGCCCATGACCGGCCGCTTCGCCGTGGCCCTCGTGGACCCCGAGGACGGCACCGTCGTCCGGACGCTCATGATCGCCCGGTGACGTGTCAGGGGTTGTCCGCGCCAGGTAAGGCCGTTCGAGGGCTGTTGTGGTTGGCGGAGAATGCTTAGGGTATGGCCCATCTGCGGTGGGGGCCGCGGCGAATCCCACTATGACTCTGATGCCGCTGGACCATTGGCCGGCGCACCGCCCCCAGAGTCGGAACGGAAAACTGGTCATGCCCCTTGATCGAGTGCTCTTTCCTGCCCGCCGCCTGACCGCCCTAGTCGGTCTGGTCGGGGTCCTGCTCGCTCTCGGCGTTTCCGGCGCCGCGTCGGCTCGAGCCGACGACGCCGCCCCCCCGGGTAAGGCGTGGATCCGTGCCGGCCACCTCGTGCCCGGTTTCAGCACGGCGCGTGTCGACCTCGTGCCCAAGAACGGCTCGGCCACCTCGATCGTCATGTCGCCGGCGGCGTCGTACGGCGACGTCACGGGCTACCAGAAGATCGACCCGGGTGACTACACGGTGACCGTGCGGCCGCAGGGGGCGACGCTGGAGAGTGAACCGCTGCTCCAGCGCGCCTTCACCGTCGTTGCGGGGAAAGCCACGACTCTGGTCGCCGTCGGCACCGCCGACAGCCCGCGCCTCGTCGCCCTGGACGACGACCTGACGCTGCCGGCGGCAAGCTCGGCCCGGGTCCGGATCCTGCCCGCGGCGAGCCACACCCAGACGGTGTCAATCACGGCGCAGAACGGACCAACGCTGGCGACCGGCGCGATCCTCGGACAGGCCACCGACTACGCGTCGGTGCCCGCCGGCAGCTGGACCCTAGACCTCTCCAGCGGGGGTGGGCCGACCGCTCAGCAGACGGTCGACCTCAAATCGGGCAGTGTCTACACGGCCATCGTCCTCGACTCCGCCCCCGGCGCCGTGACCGTCAAGGTCATCACGGACGCCGCAGGCGCTGAGACTGCCCCGCAGGGCGCTGCCCAGACGGGTGGCGGGGGCATGGCGACGCAGCTGGCCGCGGGTGACGAGTCCCGTTCCCAGACCCGGACCGGGTCGGGGCTCTTCGCGGTGGCTGCGGCGCTGCTGACCTTCGGCGCGTGGTGGGGGGAGCGCCGACGGTCAGCGACCGCACCGGCCGGTCGGCGGCGCTGATCGCCGGTGGCTGAGGGGACCGGCAGGTGACCGTCCGGAGCAACCGGGGCTGGTCGCCACTGCTGGGACTCGTGGTGGCGGTCGGGATCGCGGGATGCCAGGCCGCCGGACCGGGCCCGGCAGGGGGTTTGTCGGGTCCGTCGGTTCGGTCGGTTCCGTCGGGGTCCGGCGCCGGGGAGGGCGACGGCTCGGCCATCGCCGGAGCCACCGCAGGCCCAGGGTCGTCGGCGTCGCAGGGGGGCGCCGACGGCTCCGGGGCGGCGATCCCCGCCCCGCAGGGCACGGCCGCCGCGGTCACCGAGGCCCTGCGACCCGCCCGTGTGGCCCTCCCGAGCATCCAGGTGGACGCGCCGGTCGGCGACCTCGGCATCGGCGGTGACCACCACGTGCAGGTGCCGGCCCACCCTCAGGACACCGGGTGGCTGACCACCAGCCCCGCTCCTGGGCAGCAGGGGCCGGCGGTCATCCTCGGTCACGTCGACTCCACCAGCGGGCCGGCGGTGTTCTACGGGCTGCGCCGCCTGGCCGTCGGCGACCCCGTCGTCGTCACCCGCCGGGACGGCTCGCAGGTGCGGTTCACGGTCGACGGCGTACGCCGCTTCGCCAAGAGCGACTTCCCCACCCAGGCGACCTACGGTCCGGTGCCGGGCCCCGCACTGCGCCTCATCACGTGCGACGGTCCGTATGACCGGTCCGCCGGGGGCTACCAGGACAACCTCGTCGTCTTCGCGTCCTGAGCGGGGCCTCAGCCGTCCGCCGACTCGGGGCCGCCGGGGTTGCACCACGCGTCGACCATCTGCTGCTGCGAGACGACCGGGCGCCAGGGTTCGATGTTCCACGACGGCTTGCCCGGCTGCACGAGCCGCACATATGTCCAGTGGCAGTCGAACTGGGAGCGCATCCCGGGTCGGTCGGCGTCCGGTTCCAGCCGGAGCACCTCCCGCCACGCCTGCGCGGCATCGTCGGCTCCCTGAGCGACTCGACCGGCGACCGTCGGCACGACATGCAGACTCCTCCCGCCAGGTCCCCGCACCCATGTCGCGGTGGCAACGAAGGGCGGCCCGGACCCACTGGCGGTCCCGTTCCCTGGCCGCGCCGCCGACATGGGGTCGGCCGTGGCCCGCGGCGTACCCGTGGCCGTGACGGCGGACGTGACCGTGGCCCCGATGACCGGGTCCGTCGACCCGCAGCCGCCGAGGGCGACCACCACCAGCCCCCCCGCGGCGAGGGCGGCGCAGCGAGCAGCTGAGCGGCGGGTCACCCCCCTATCCTCGGCGGCGGACACCGGAGCCGACCCCCGGGACGCTCGTTACGCTCGGACCGGCGCCGCGCATACCGGCGATCCCGGCGCGGGTCACGGACACGTGGAGCGGATGCAGGCCACGAAACGAGGTTGCCCTGCCGTCCTGGCCGCGCCGACCGCCGCCGGGGTCAGCGGCCGGGTGCCGGGGGCAGGGTCCCGGAGTGGATCGACAAGGCCGGCTTCGCCTGCGCGCGGCGGGCTGGTCGGGTCGCTACTGCGTGACCGCCAACGTCGGACACATTCATCTCACCCGGCCGATCGAGGTGGGATCTCGTCTAGGCGAGCCCACGTCGTGAACACGGGCCCCACGAGCATGCACATCGTCGTCTCGGTGTCGTTCGGAGCACCCGCCACCCGGGTGCTCACCACCGCCACGGTGGGCCTCATGGTGTTCGTGGCCGTCGGAACCGACGGGCGCCTGTCCATCGGGCACCTCGTCGAGGTCGAGGCCCGGCTCATCCATACGGCCGCGTCCAGCGGCACGTGAGCGGCACGTGCGGTCGGATGGCCCGGCCACGGCCACCCTGGAGCGAACTACGCACTGCCTCATGGTGCTCGTCGCTCTCGACGACCGGGGCGGGGCGACACCCGCCCGCCCTGGAAGCATGGCGCTCTAAGAGGACCGGCGCCTCGACGCCCACGCCCGGCACCTGGCGCGACTGCGCACGCCCTGACGGCTCCCCCTCCGTGAGCCGCTCTCTTCCCGAGCTCGCCACGCCGGAATGACCGCAAACCGAACGGTTGAACCCGTCCTGGTCGGTTTGCCGTACCTTTGAGGCAGCCGGCACTGCCGTGCCCCTGCCCTGCCGACCTCAGCCCGCCGACATCAGCCCCGGAGCACCATGTCCCGCCAGCGCTCAGTCCCCGCGCGCCGCCCGATCACCCTCGTCTCGCTCTGTCTCGTCGGCGCGGTGGTGTCAGGCTGCACGTCCCTGCGATCGGCCGAGCCGGTCGCGACGACCCGGGCCATCGCGGCACCGACCACGTCGAGCGACCGCGGTCAGGCGACGTGGCAGAGCGAGCTCTCCGCGACACCGAGCACGACCAACCCCCCGATGTTCACGGTCAACGCACCGGCCCCGACCACGGCAGCCACGACGGTCACGGTGACACCGGTCCCCACGACCACGGCGGCCCCGACGACGTCGCCCCGGGCCACGACGACCAAGACCCCCACGCCGACGAAGACGAGCCCGGCACCCGCCAAGACCACGACGGCGGCCAAGACCCCCACGCCGGCCAAGACCACGCCCGCACCGGGTCCCGCTCCCGCTCCCGCTCCCGCTCCCGCTCCCGCTGCCGCTCCCGCTCCCGCTGCCGCTCCCGCTCCCGCTCCCGCTCCCGCTCCCGCTGCCGCTGCCGCTCCCGCTCCCGCTCCCGCTCCCGCTGCCGCTCCCGCTCCCGCTCCCGCTCCCGCTCCCGCTCCCGCTCCCGCTCCCGCTCCCGCTCCCGCTCCCGCTCCCGCAACCGGACCCCCCGCCACCGGGTGCGGCAACCCCAACCCCGGCAAGGTGTTCCTCACCTTCGACGACGGGGGCCCGATGGCGCCGGCCATCCTGGGGATCCTCGACAACTACGGCATCAAGGCCCGGTGGTTCCCCACCGGGCAGTGGGCCAGCGGCAACGCCGCCTTCATCGCGCGCCTGAAGACCGACGGTCAGATGCTCGGCAACCACACCTACTCGCACCCGCAGATGTACGCCGCGCTCGGCACGGCCGAGCTCCAGCGACAGATCAACCTCGGCTACAAGCCGACCAACGTCTTCCGCTTCCCCTACGGCGCGAGTGACGCGACCTCCCGGGCCCTCGTGCGCAGCGCCGGCTACTCCATCTGTGGCTGGAACATCGACACCAACGACTGGCGCGGCAACTCGGCCGCGACGATCAGCAGCATCGTCACCGGCCAGGCCAAGGCCGGGTCCGTCGTGCTCATGCACATGAGCTTCCAGGCCGACGTCGACGCGCTGCCGGGCATCATCACCAACCTGCGCGGCCGCGGCCTCATCTGACCTGTCGCCCCGGCGGCGCCCCGGCGGCGTGACGCCAGGCGCGGGGCCGGACAGAGCTCGGAGCGTTGCACCCCTCAGAGGGGGGGCAACGCTCCGAGCTCGTGGTGGACCGGTGGCAGGTGAAGGATTCGAACCTTCGAAGCTTTCGCGACGGATTTACAGTCCGCTCCCATTGGCCGCTCGGGCAACCTGCCGTGGTGCGCGCATGGAAGAATAGCAAGCAACTGGCGACGGCCCGAATCGTCGCCCATCCCACCGGAACACCCGCGCGCCCAGGAGGACCAGATGGCCGACTCGTCGTTCGACATCGTCAGCAAGATCGACCACCAGGAGGTCGCCAACGCCCTCAACACCGCAGCCAAGGAGATCTCCACGCGCTACGACTTCAAGAACGTCGGCGCGTCGATCGAGCCGTCCGGCCAGGAAAAGGTCGTCATCAAGGCCAACACCGAGGAGCGGGCCCTCGCGGTGCTGGACGTCTTCCAGACGTGGCTGGTCAAGCGCAAGGTGTCGCTCAAGCATCTTGACTACGGCAACGACGACAAGAAGCCGACCCCGCGTCTCTCCGGCAAGGAGTACCGGCTCGAGGTGGGGCTCAAGGAGGGCATCTCGCAGGAGGTCGCCAAGAAGATCGGCAAGATCATCCGCGACGAGGGCCCGAAGTCGGTGAAGTCGCAGATCCAGGGTGACGAGCTGCGCGTCACCAGCAAGTCGCGGGATGACCTCCAGGCGGTGCAACAGCTGCTCAACGGCAAGGAGCTCGACACCGCCCTGCAGTACACCAACCGCCGCTGAGCCCCGGGCCACTCACCGAGCCCCTCCCACTCACCGAGCCCTCCCGACACAGGATCCCCGTCCGACGCACCGGATGCGGTGGCGCTGGATGTGACGAACGGGGATCTCTGCGCGGTCCGGCGTTAGGGCTTCGGCTTGACCGCCAGCACCGGGCAGTCGGCGTCGAGCAGCACGTGCTGTGCCGTGCTCCCCGCGAACAGCTTCCCCACCGGCGAGCGTCGCCGCACCCCGATGACGATGAGGTCGGCCGACGTCTCCGCCGCCGCCAGCAGGATCGCCTCTGCCGCGGACGTGCTCTCCACCGACCGGCGGATCTCGTGCTCGAGACCCGACCCGGTCAGCTGCTCGTCCAGGGCGTCGATGTCCTGCGCCGACGCGAAGTTCGGGTGCGAGAAGTCGCCGTAGTGCCCGGTGTTGACGACGACGAGACGCGACGAAGTCAACGTGGCCTCGGCTATTGCATGGTCGACCGCCGCGGATCCCTCCGGGGTGGGCAGGTAGCCCACGACGATCGTCGTCACGAGGCGGCCTTGGCGGTGTCCTGGCCGTCGAGCGTCGTCGCGCCGGTCATGATCGCCACGCCTTCCTGCATCGTGTGCGACCCGGGCGTGATGATCCCGGCTCGGCGGGCGAGCCGCTGGATATGGATGCGGTCGGCCACCTCCCACACGTGCGGCATGTTGTGGCTGATGAGGATGACCGGCAGGCCCTTGTCACGCAGGCCCTTGATCATGTCGAGAACGGCGTTGCCCTCCTTGACCCCCAGTGCCGCCGTGGGCTCGTCGAGGATGACGACCTTGCTCCCGAACGCGGCAGCCCGGGCCACGGCGACGGCCTGGCGCTGCCCACCGGACAACGTCTCGACCGCCTGACCCATGTTCTGGATCGTCTGGATGCCGAGGCCCTGCACGGCGGTGCTCGCCCGGTCGCGCATCCCGCCCTTGTCGAGCATTCGGAACACCGAGCCGAGCGGGCCCTTCCGACGTTCCTCGCGGGCGAGGTAGAGGTTGCTCGCGATGTCGAGCGCGGGGATCACTGCCAGGGTCTGGTAGACCGTCTCGATGCCGGCGTCCCGGGCGTCCTGCGGCTTGCGGAAGCTGACCTGTCTGCCGTCCAGCTCCAGCTGCCCCCCGTCGATCGTGTAGGCCCCGGACAGGCACTTGATGAGCGTCGACTTTCCGGCGCCGTTGTCACCGATGACCGCCAGGACCTCGCCGGGGTAGAGCTCGAGATCGACACCGTCGAGCCCGATGACCCGGCCGAAGGTCTTGATCAGACCCTTGCCCTGGAGCACGGGGGTGCGGCCCTGGGCCCAGTCGTGACCCTCGGCTGGCCGAGCCTGGGACCGACCCTGGGCCTGCTCCTGTGTCTGCTCCTGGGTCTGCTCCGGCCGGGATGCGTCCTGGACCGTGCTCACGACTTCACCTTCCTGATCCACTGGTCGATGCCGACGGCGACGATGACGAGGATGCCGACCGCGAGGACGCGGAACTGCTGGTCGACGCCCGCCAGGGACAGCCCGACCGTGAACGCCTGGACGATCAGGGCGCCGATAAGGGTCCCGATGACACCACCTCGGCCACCGAAGAGGCTCGTCCCGCCGATGACGACGGCGGTGATGCTCTGCAGGTTGCCGTCGGAGATGGCGTTGGGGGTGGCGCCCCCGGAGCGGCCGATGAGGACCCACGCCGCGATGCCGAAGATGAGCCCGGCAACCGAGTAGACGGAGAGCAGGACCCGCTTGCTGGCGATGCCGCTGAGGCGGGCCGACTCCGGCTCGTCACCCACGGCGTACACGTGTCGCCCCCAGGCGGTCTGGCTCAGGGCGAACCCGACCACCAGGTACATGACGAGCACGATGAGGACGCCGGTCGTCACGCGGAACCCGAGGAGGTTCACGCTCTGCCCGGCCCAGTTGATGATGTCCGGAAGTCGGTTGTCCTGGATGCTCGAACCACCCGAGTAGAGCAGCGCGATGGCGGTGAAGATGCTCAGCGTGCCCAGCGTGACGATGAACGGGGGCAGGTTGATCCGGGTCACCAACAGGCCGTTGATGTAGCCGGCCAACAGGCCGAAGCCGATGCCGATGATGAGGGCCAGCACGCCGTTGACCCCGTTGTTCGCGGCCAGCGACGCCATGATCATCGCCGAGAGGATCGCGATCGCCCCGACCGACAGGTCGATGCCCGCGGTGAGGATGACCAGGGTCTGCCCCAGGGCCAGCGCGGCCGTGATCGCGGTCTGCTGCACGAGCAGCGAGAGCGAGTTGGGCTGGATGAACCGCGGGTTGACGAAGGAGAAGACGACGATCGTGATGATGAGCAGGATCAGCGGGCTGAGCCACGCATGGCCGTGAAGCAGGTGCTGGATGCGCTGCGCCGGGCTCTGAGCCCGCCTGGACAGCTCGGCCTGGGCGGCGCTCTGTCGAGCGCCGCCCGCCGTCGTCGTGGAGGCCACGTCAGCCCCAGCAGATCTTCAGGGCGTCGTCGCTGGTGATGCTCTGGACCCCCGCCGCCGGCTTGTCGGTCACCAGGGCCACGCCGGTGTCGTAGAACTCCAGGCCGGGCGTGGTGCTCGGCTTCGCCCCGCCGGTGGCGATCTGGTAGATCGCCTCCATGCCGAGCTGGGCCATCTTGAGCGGGTACTGCTGTGCGGTGGCGCCGATGACACCGGACTTGACGGAGTTAACGCCGGCACAGCCGCCGTCGATGGAGACGATCGTGGCCTTCTTGCCCTGGGCCTTGAGCGCCGCACTGGCACCCACCGCCGTGGGCTCGTTGATGGTGTAGACGACGTTGATGTCGGGGTTCTTGGTCAGGCAGCGCTCCATCGCCGACCGGCCACCGTCCTCGGCGCCGTTGCCGGCCTCGTTGCAGACGATCGTGTAGGTGCCGTCCTTGTACTTGCCGGTCTTGTCCTCGTCACCGTTCTTCTTCTTGTCCTTGGTGTCGATGCCCATGCCGGTAAGGAAGCCCTGGTCGCGGTTGTAGTCCACCGAGACGATCTTGTCGTTGAACAGGTCGAGGAGCGCGATGGTCGCCGGCTTGCCGCCCTGCTGCACCTCGGCCCAGGTGCCGATGAGCTGACCCGCCTTGAAGTTGTCCGTCGCGAACGTGATGTCGACGGTGCTGGCCGGGTCCGGCGGGGTGTCGAGGGCGATGACGAACAGCCCCTGGTCACGCGCCTTCTTGATCGCCGAGTTGACGCCGGTGGACATCGGGGTGATGAGGATCCCCTTGTCGCCCTTGGCGATCGCGTTCTCGATCGCGGTGATCTGGCCCTGGTCGTCGCCCTCCTGCTTCCCGGAGGAGACGGTCAGGTCGATGTTGCCCTGCTTGGCCGCCAGATCCTTGGCGCCCTTCTGCATGGCGACGAAGAACGGGTTGGTCGAGTCCTTGGTGATGAGCGCGACGCCGATCTTCTCGCCGCCCCCTCCACCACCGGTGGCGCCGGACCCGCTGCCCCCGCCGGAGCTGCTGCTGCACGCGCCGAGTGCCAACGCGACACCGGCCGCCGATGCCATCACGACGACGCGGACGCGCCGGGGCGAGACGGTGGCTGACTTCATAGGTAGACCTCCTGTTGTGACAACGTTGTCAGGAGTATGTATAGCGATCTCTTGCGCTGGAGTCAACCGCTGTGACCTAATTAGCGCCGTGACCGTGACAACGATGTCAACACCGGACACGCCCCAGCCGCGCGTCGGACGGGCGACGATGCGCGACGTAGCGGCGCTCGCCGGGGTGAGCCTGAAGACGGTCTCGCGGGTGGTCAACCGTGAACCGGGCGTCTCCGAGGGCCTCACCGAGAAGGTGGAGCGGGCCGTCGGACGACTCGAGTACACCCACAACCTGACGGCCAGCAACCTCCGGCGCAGCCACGGCCGCACCGGCGTCGTCGGGGCCCTCGTCCAGGACGTCAGCAACAGCTTCTCGGTCGCCCTGCTGCGCAGCCTCGAGGACGCCGCCCGCGAGCGCCACTGCGTCGTCCTGGCGGCCAGCATCGACGAGGAGACCGACCGCGAGCGGTCACTGGTCGCCGACCTCGTCGCTCGCCGCGTCGACGGGCTCATCCTTATGCCGTCGACCTCGGACCAGGGCTACCTCGCCCAGGAGGTCCGGGCCGGCCTGCCCACCGTGTTCGTCGACCGGCCCCCGCGCGGCGTCGCTGCGGACGCGGTCCTCGTCGACAACCGCCGGGGCGCCCGCGAAGCCGTCAAGCATCTGCTGTCCTTCGGGCACCGGCGGGTGGCCGCGCTCGTCGACCTGACGAGCATCCCGACCGCGGCCGACCGGGTACGCGGCTACGAGGCGGCGCTGAGGTCCGCCGGCCTGAAGGTGGACCCCCGGCTCGTCGTCTCGGGCCTGCGCACCTCAGAGGAGGCTCAGGCGGCCCTGACCAACCTGCTGACCGCGCCGGACCCGCCGACAGCGGTCTTCTCCTGCCGCAACATCCTCAGCGTGGGCGCCATACGCGCTCTGCGCTCGCTGGGCCTGTCACACCGATTGGCCCTGGTCGGCTTCGACGACTTCCCGCTCGCCGATCTGATGAACCCGCCACTGACGGTGGTGCGTCAGGACGTACGCGCCATCGGCCACCGGGCCGCGGAGCTGCTCTTCGCGCGGATCGAGGGCGACCGGTCGCCGCCTCAGCACCTGCTGAGCACGCCCACCCTGGTCACCCGAGGGTCCGGCGAGATCCGGCCGTTCAACACCGACGTGGGCGGCTCGTCGCGGCCACCGTCGACTCAGCGCTCGAGGTAGCCGCCGGCCATCGACTCGAGCCGGGCGATGCGCTCCCCCATCGGCGGATGCGTCGAGAACAGCTTCGAGACGTCCTGCGCCCGGAACGGGTTGGCAATCATCATGTGGCTCGCGTTGACGATCTGCTGCTGGGGGGCCAAGGGCGCCCGGGCGACGCCGGTCTCGAGCTTGCGCAGGGCGGACGCGAGCGCGAGCGGGTCGCCGGTGAGTGCGGCCCCGTCCTCATCGGCGTCGTACTCCCGGGTGCGGCTGATGGCCAGCTGGATGACCGTGGCCGCGAAGGGGGCGAGGAGGGCGAGCAGCAGGAGGGCGAACGGGTTGCCGCGCTCCTCGTCTGAGCCGTTGGACCCACCGCCGAACATGCTGGCGAAGACCATCATCTGCGCGACGGCCGTGATGATGCCGGCCAGCGCCGCCGCCACCGAGCCGGTGAGGATGTCGCGGTTGTAGACGTGTTGGAGCTCGTGACCGAGCACGCCGCGCAGCTCGCGCTCGTCGAGCAGCTGCAGGATGCCCTCGGTGCAGCAGACGGCGGCGTTCTGGGGGTTGCGACCAGTAGCGAACGCGTTGGGCGCTTCGGTCGGCGAGATGAGCAGCCGGGGCATCGGCTTGCCGGCCTTCGTGGAGAGCTCGCGGACGATCCGGTACATCACCGGCGCCTGCGCCTCGCTGACGGGGTAGGCGCGCATCGCCCGAATGGCCAGCTTGTCGCTGTTCCAGTAGCCGTAGAAGGTCGTCGCCACGCCGATGAGGGCGAACAGCCAGATGAACCGGCCGCCGGCCACCATCGCGCCGATGGCGAGCAGGAGGGCCCAGATGGCGCCGAACAACGCGGCGGTCTTCAGCCCGTTGTAGTGACGGTTGGTCGCGATGGGCATGTCAGGGAAACGTCAGGTTGGGGAGAGGCGTTCCCACGCCGAAAGCGGCCTCCGCCCCGGCTGGGGACCGCTGTGGCGCTCAGCCGAGCAGGCCGAGGAGCAGCTGCGGCTGCACCGACCCGAGCACGAGCAGCACCATGCCGACGCCCAGGGCCACGGTGTGGGTGGGGTGCATCCGCGTATGCCGACGGGCGGCCACCCGCCCGCTCGACCCGCCCTCGGACGCTGGGTCGTCAGGGGCAGGAGAGGGCGCTTCCTGGAGCAGCACCCGGACCCAGCGCAGGTAGACGGCGACCCCGAGGACGACGTTGACCGCCGCGAGCACGGCGACGACCCACCAGCCCTCGGCGAGCACCGGTCGCAGGGCGACGACCTTGCCGACCAGCCCGAGGACACCAGGGGGGAGCCCGGCCAGCGACGTCAGAGCGAGCAGCAGCGCGGCCGCTGCCCAGGGGTGGGTGCGCACCAGCCCGCGGTATGCGTCGAGCCGGCGGCCGTCCCGACGGTCACCGCCACCTCGTGCGGGTTCACCGGCTGCACCGGCCGGACCGGCTGCACCGGCCGGACCGGCTGCACCTGCTGCACCGGCCGGACCGGCTGCACCGGCGGCACCAGCCAGACCGGCTCCGGAGGCTCCGCCGGACGCGACCGTCACCATGACGGCGGCGAAGGCGACGAGGGTGGCGACGAGGTAGGTGAGCAGATAGCCCGCCGATGCCCGGGAGCCGAAAGCCGAGACGCTGAGCAGAGGGACGACCACCCAACCGGCCTGCGCGACCGTCGACCAGGCCAGCAGCCGCACCACGTCGTCCTGACGCATCGCCATGAGGTTGCCCAGGGTCATGCTGGCGACGGCGAGCACCGCGACGGCGACGAGGGCCGACCGGCCGAGCGTGCTCACCGCGGTGACGACCACGAGCAGCGCCGCGAGCGCGGCGACCTTGGACACCCCGGCGAGGAACACGGTCACCGGTAACGGCGCGCCGGCGTAGGTCGTGGGGGTCCACGCGTGGAAGGGGGCCAGCGAGAGCTTGAACGCGATGCCGCCCAGCACGAGGACAACGGACAGGGCGAGCAGGGCCCGCTGAGGGGTCGACGTCGCCGCCAGCGCCGGGCCGGTGGCCAGCACGGGTGACCCGGTGGCGGCATACCAGCAGGCCGCGGCGAGCACGAGCATCGCGAAGGAGACGAGCGAGGTGGTGAGGAGCTGCACCGCCCCCGCCAGGGCCCTCCGGGTGCCGGGCAGCGCTGCGAGCGCCACGACCGGCAGCGTGGCCAGCTCGAGGGTGACCAGCCAGGAGGCGATGTCGCGGGCGCCGGCCACCCCGACCGCTCCTGCGGTGGCGGCGAGCAGGAGGGAGACGGTCACCGCCGTGCGACCGGTGTCGTCGCTGCGCTCAGACGGCCAGGCCAGGAGCAGGGTCACCGCGGCGGCCAGCAGGGCGGCCAGCTGCAGGGTCGACGTCAGGGCGGTGGCGGCGTAGAAGCAGGCGCCACCGTTGGGCAGGCACAGGGTGCGCAGCTCGTCACCCGTCGGTGACCCGAGCGCGCCGAACGTGCCGAACAGGCCGACGACCAGGCTGATGAAGGCGATGGCGTAGTGCACCCGCTGGGCCCGCGGGTCGACGACGTCGAGGACGAGGACGAGCACCGAGCCGACGAGCGGAGCGAGGGCGGGCAGGAGGGTGCCGAGGTCGACGGAGATCATCGCCCGGCCTCCACGATGGTGCCCCCGGCCCCCGGGGGAGGTGTTGTGGCGGGGGTGCTGCGGGTGACGAGCATGTCGGCCGCCGGCTCGGTGAGCCCGAGCAACGGGTTCGGCACCACCCCGAGCCCGATGACCAGGACGACGAGCGCGAGCAGCACCGCCATCTCGGCGCCGCGGGCGTCGCCCCGCCGACCACCGGCGACCGACTCGCCCACAGCCGGCCCGGTCCAGTTGGCGTGGCCGGACCACACCAGGCGCAGCACCCTCAGGGCGTAGCCGGCGGCCAGGGTCATCCCCACGACACCGGCCACGGCGCAGGCGCGAAGAAGCCCGGTCGGCAGGCCGGCGGCGGGGTTCCACGCGGCGTACACCGCGAGGAACTCGCCCCAGAAGCCGATCAGCCCCGGCAGGCCGAGGGCGGAGGCGAGCCCCACGACGAGCGCGAAACCCATCCGCGGGGAGACGTCGCGCAGGGCGTCGCGGGCGGCGGTGAGGTCGGCCCCACCCCACCGGTCCTTGAGGCCGCCGACGACGAAGAACAGCAGCGCCGACACGACGCCGTGGGCGATGTTGCCGAAGAGAGCGGCCTGCAGGCCGGTCTGCGTGCCGGAGGCGAGGCCAAGGGCGACGAACCCCATGTGCGCGACCGAGCTGTAGGCGACCAGGCGCTTGAGGTCACGCTCGACCAGGCAGGCCAGGCCACCCCAGATGATGCCGACCGCGCCACTGGCCGCGAGGAAGGGGGCGACCATCCGGAAACCCTCCGGCACGGTGGGCACGGCGAGCCGGACGATGCCGTAGGTGCCCATCTTGAGCAGGACCGCCGCGAGCAGGACCGACCCCGCGGTGGGGGCGATGGTGTGGGCCGGCGGAAGCCAGGTGTGGGCGGGCCACAGCGGCACCTTGATGCCGAGGCCGACGACGAGGAGCACGGCGACGAGCAGCTGGGTGCCCGGGCTCAGCCCGGCACCATGCGCAGCGGCGAGCACGGCAAGGTCGGACGTGCCACTCCGCACGACGAGCACGAGGATGCCGAGCAGCATGAGCGTCGAGCCGAGGACGGTGAACAGGACGAATCGGTTGGCGGCGTCGGCCCGGGTCGCCTCACTGGCCTGCCGGTCACCGAAGCGGCTGATGAGCACCCACATCGGTATCAGGACCACCTCGAAGGCGACGAAGAAGAGCACGGCGTCGCGGGCGAAGAAGGTGGCGAGCGCGCCGGTCACGACGAGCAACAGGCAGGCGTAGTAGCTGGCCGGGCTGTCGGCGACCGGGCGGGCGTGCCGGCCGTCGCCGGACGTGTCGGCCCAGCGGCCGGCGAGGCCGTCTCCCGAGCCGTCGCCCGCACGGTTGGCTCGTCCGCCGGGCTCCCGGCCGCGGGCGTGGACGACGACCGCGACGCCGAGCAGCGCGGTGAGCAGGGCGAGCGGCACGGTGATGCCGTCGACGCCGAAGTGCCATCGGATCCCGAGCGACGGCACCCAGCGGGTGTCGACCTCCGGGCGCAGGACGACGGTGAGCACGGTGAGCAGCAGGGTGAGCACGGTGGCGCCGGTGGCGACCGTGCGCGCCACGTGCACGGGTGCCCGCCGCGCGGCCGCGAGCAGCCACGCCGCAGCAACAACGGGGACGACGAGGGCGAGGATCAGCGCCACGCCGTCACCCCCGCGACGGCGACCGCGACGACACCGGCGACGACCGCCACGAGCCCGGCCGATGGCGCGGAGCGGTGGGCCCGGCTGCTCGCGCGGCCGGCGAGACCGGCCACCGATGCGGCTCCCCGCGGATAGCCGTCGACGACATCGCGGTCGAGGCGAACCACCAGACGGGCGACCGCGACGACGGCCGTGCCCACCATGACGTATAGGCGGTCGACGCCGAACCCGCGGTCGCTCTGCTCGAGGACGGACGCGCCCAACCGCGCGGCGGGATCGCGGCCGTCGCGGGCCAGTGCGCGCGTTCCGAAGAACGCCCCGGCGATGAGGAGGACCGAGATCACCGCGAGGACCACGCCGACGTGGAGGCCGCCGAGTGGCACGAGCAGGAGCCCACCGACGACGGTCAGCACGGCGAGGGTCGACACCGTCAGGGCGGCACCGATGGTCACCGGGCGTGCCTCGTGGCCGGCCGTCGCCAGCTCGTCACCGGCAGGAGCGGCCTCCTCGTCGCTCTCCCGCTGTCCCTCCTCGGCCTCCGCCTCGGCCAGCCCACCGACCTCCTCGGTGGTCATGAGGAACCAGGCACGAGCGCAGTAGGCCGCCGTGAGGGCGACGGTCAGTAGCAGGGCGACGAGGACGAGCCAGGCCAGGCCGGCGTCGGGCCCACCCAGCGCCTCCTCCGCCGTGCTGAGCACGCCCTCCTTGCTGAAGAACCCGACGAGCGGCGGTACGCCGGCGAGCGCGGCGAGGCCGATGCCCAGCGACCACAGCAGTGCGCCTCGGCCGCGGGCCTGGCCGCGGATCGCGACGAACGCCGTCCCCCCGGCCAGCACCGAAAGCCAGCCGACGGCGAGGAAGAGGAGCGACTTGAACAGGGCGTGCGCGAAGAGGTGAGCCAGCGCTGCGCCGGCTGCGCCACCGGAAGCCTGGCTGCGGCCCAGGACGAACGCCATGGCGCTGGCCATGATGGCGACCTGGCTCAGGGTGGAGTAGGCGAGCAGCCGCTTGACGTCGGTCTGGGCGAAGGCGAGTGCGGCCGCCCAGACCATGGTGATGGAGGCGAGCACCCCGAGCAGGATCCGGGCTGGGCCGTCGAGCGCGAAGAGCGACGCGAACCGGGCCAGCACATAGGTGCCGGCCGCGACCATGGTGGCCGCGTGGATGAGGGCCGACGCCGGGGTGGGGCCTTCCATCGCGTCGGGCAGCCAGTCGTGGAACGGCACGAGACCCGACTTGCCGGCGATCCCGACGAGCAGCAGGACGAGCGCAGCGGTCAGGGCCGGCGAGGAGGTCGCGAACTGGGCGGTCGCCGCGCCGGCGCCGCCGGTCCAGTGCGCCTCGACGGCGGCGAGCTCGGTGCTCCCGGCCCCGACGGCGAGGATGACCAGTCCGAGGACGAACCCGATGTCGGCGAACCGGGTGACGAGGAAGGCCTTGTATGCCGCCCGCCGCGCGGACTCGCGCGCACTGGTGTGGCCGATGAGCAGGTAGGAGCACCAGCCCATGACCTCCCATCCGACGAGGGTGAGGACCAGGTCACCGGACTGCACGACCAGCAGCATCGACGCGAGGAACAACGAGACGGTGGCCGCGAACACGGCATACCGGGGATCCTGGTGCAGGTACCAGATGGAGAAGACCTGCACCGCCAGCCCGACGACGGCGACGACGACGGCGATGACCGCGGAGGTCCGGTCGGCCAACAGGGTGAGCGGCAGCTGCAGCTCGCCGACGGGCAGCGGCCCGATCGTCGGCACGACGGTCGACCGCCCCGCCGTCTCGGCGAACTGGAGGATGCCGAGGACGACGGCGAGAGCGGAGGCGGCCACGGCGGTCAGGCCGGCGAGGGCCCGGCGGCGGCGCAGCAGCAGCCCGGCCAGGGCCGCGAGAGCAGGCAGCAGGACGGTCAGCTGGACCGTCGCCTCGGTGAGGACGGTCACCGACCGGCCCCCTGCGCCGGCCGGCTCAGGGGGCCGCCATGGTGGGTGTCGGCATCGGGGTCGGTGGTGGGCTCACCGAGCTCGGGCACCAGGGTGAGGTCGATGTGCCCCTGCAGCCTGAACATCGCGAGGACCACCGCGAGGGCCACGCAGATCTCTGCTGCGGCGATGGTGATCACGAACAGGGTGAGCGACTGCCCGGTCTGCAGCTCGCTCCGCCCAGCCGCGCTGTCTCCCGCCCCCAGCGCCACCAGCATGACGTTGGCCGCGTTGAGGATCAGCTCGACCCCGATGAGCACGAGGACGGCGTTGCGACGCGCGAGGACGCCGTAGGTGCCGGCGCCGGCCAGGACGGCCGCCAGCACCATCGGCAGCCAGAGATGGATCACGCGTTGCCTCCGTCGAGCGGCCGCCGCGGCGGGGGGGAGCGACGGCGGGTGCGTCCGAGTCCGGCGCCGGCCACCCGGGCGAGGGCGAAGGCGCCGATGAGCGCCGCCAACAACAGGACGGACAAGAGCTCGAACGGCCAGACCCACGTGCCGAACACCGCGGTGGCGACGGCCCGAGTGGACCCGTTGGCCGACGTGACGGGCGCCTCCCCCACCAGCGGGACGAGGGTGGCGGCCAGCAGCGCCGCCACGCTGACCGCGAGCACGGCCGCTACCAGCCGCTGCCACCAGGGCGTGGCCAGGTTACGGTTAGGGCCGATGGGCGCCCGCGTGAGCATGAGGGCGAAGAGCACGAGGACGACGACCGCGCCGACGTAGACGAGCACCTGCACCAGGGCGACCAACTCGGCCCCGAGGACGACATAGCAGCCGGCGATGGTGCCGAGGCAGACGACGAGCCAGAGGGCGGCGTGCACGAGGTGGCGAGTGGTGACGGCGAGCACCGCGCTGGCCGCGGCGATAACGCCGATGAGGGCGAAGACGATGTCACGGGTCGTCATGCGTCCTCACCCGGGAGCGGCGCCGGGGTGTCGGGGGGCGCGGCTGCTAAGGAGGTGTCCCGGACTGTGCGGGGCGCGGGTCGCTCGCGCAGGCCGGTGCGCGGCGGCCGGTTGGCCGCAGCGACCTCCGCCGGCTCCGCCGCGGCGGGATCCAGTGCGGGCGGCGGCGGGACGGTCTGCATCCACTGACCGAGCCGATCCTTCTCGTGCAGAAGGTCGCGGATGTCGGTCTCGGCGTACTCGAACTCGGGGCTCCAGTGCAGGGCGTCGAACGGGCATACCTCGACGCAGATGCTGCAGTACATGCACAAGGAGAAGTCGATGGCGAACCGGTCGAGCACGTTGCGCTGCCGCTCGCGGCCGCCTTCGGTCGTCGCCGGCAGGGTCTCCTTGTGCGAGTCGATGTAGATGCACCAGTCGGGGCACTCCCGCGCGCAGAGCATGCACGAGGTGCAGTTCTCCTCGGTGAGGGCGATGACCCCGCGCGAGCGGGGCGGCAGGGCCGGCTTGGTGTCGGGATACTCCGCCGTATGCGTCGGGCGGGCCAGCGTCCGGGCCGTGGTCGCGAGCCCCTTGAGGAGCCCGGGGACGGGCGACCGGCGCGACCCGGGGCTCATCGGGACACCACCACGACGACGCCGGTCAGGGTCACCTGGACGATCGCTGCGGGGACGAGCCAGACCCAGGCCAGGCGCTGCAGCTGGTCCTCGCGCAGCCGCGGCCAGGCGACCCGGAACCAGATGACGACCACCGCGATGACCAGCCCTTTCAGCAGGGTCCACACCCACCCGACGGCCTCGGGACCAGGGCCGCGCCAGCCGCCCAGGAAGAGCACGGCGAACAGCAGCGACATCAGCACGATGCCGGCGTACTCGCTGAGCAGGAAGAAGGCGAACCTCAGGCCGGTGTACTCGGTGAAGGCGCCGAAGACGATCTCGGAGTCGGCGACGGGCATGTCGAACGGCGGTCGCTGCAGCTCGGCGAGCGCGGCGGTGAGGAACACCACCGCACCGGGCAGCTGCCACAGCAGCCACCAGGGGCTCCACTCGCGGACGATGCCGGTGAGTGACAGGGTGCCTGCAGCGAGGGCGACGGACGCGACGGTGAGGACGATGGGCAGCTCGTAGGAGAGCAGCTGGGCCGCGGAGCGCATGGCGCCCAGGAGCGAGTACTTGTTCGCGCTGGCCCATCCGGCCATGAGGGTGCCGAGGATGCCGACCCCCGCCAGCGCGACGACGAACAGCGCGCCGGCGTCGACATCGGCGCCGACCACGGTCGGGGACAAGGGGATGACGCACATCGCGACGAGGTAGGGGATGAGCGAGACCGCCGGGGCGAGCTTGAACACCGTGCGGTCGGCGGCGACCGGCACGACGTCCTCCTTCTGGACGAACTTCACGCCGTCGGCGACCAGCTGCGCCCAGCCGTGGAAGCCACCGGCATACATCGGGCCGAGGCGGCCCTGCATGTGGGCCATGACCTTGTGCTCGGCCTGTCCGACGAGCAGCGGCAGGACCAGGAACGCTGCGAGCACCGACACGGCACGGAGCACGACCTCGAGCAGGCTCACCGCGGACCCCATTCCGGGGGAGGTACGCCCGGCGCCTGGACCCGCCGCCGCCCGGGGGCTCGTGCCGTATCGCGCCCCTCCCCCGGCTCCTTGGCGCCCGGCCAGGGCTTGGACGCCCGGGCCGCGAGGACGAACGACTTGCGCAGCGGGTTGCCTTCGAAGCCGTCCGGGAGCAGCAGCGGGCGGAGTCCCAGCCCGGTGCCGTCGTCGAACCCGTCGAAGGCCAGGCCGAACATCTCGTGCGTCTCGCGTTCGTGCCAGGCCGCGCCGGCGAAGACCCCCGTGAGGCTCGGCAGGGACCCTCCCTCGGCGAGGCGGGTGCGCTGCAGGTGGCCGCGCAGCGCCCGGGGGGCCCCGACGTCGAGCAGGTGCAGGACCACGTCGAAGCCGGGCGCGTCGGCGTCGTCGGTCTGGTCAACCGCGGTCAGCCAGTCGAAGAAGGTGAAACCCTGGTCGCGCAGGTCGGTGGCGCCCCGAGCCCACTCGGCGGGGGTGACCTCCAGGCAGGCCTCCTCGGCGCCGGTAGGCCCGCCGGCGCGCGTGGGCGGCGGGGTCACCGGTCGTCCTCGTCGCCGAGGTCGAACAAGTCGTCGGCGAGGTTGCCGCGACGACGCGGAGGGACGCCTCGACGGCCGCGACGCTGACCGCGGCTGTCGGGACCCGGAGCCCGCTGCTCGCCGACCGGGATGGCCTGCGTCGGCGGGCTGCCCGGCTCGCCCGCGGTGAACCCGTCCGGATCGACGGGCTCCAGCACGGCCGTCGTCGGGTCGGGGGGCGCAGGGTCCCCGGGCCGGCGGACGAGCGGGTCACCGCGACCCGGGATGGCCTCGGGGACCGCGGCCGCGCTGCGGGAGCCGCGGGACTCGTTGGCGACGTGGGAGCCGCGGGAGCCGCGGGACTCGTGCGAGACGCGGGACTCGCGCGAGTCGCGGGACTCGTGCGAGCCGTGGGAGCCGTCGGGGGTGAGGAGCGGGCGTTGGACCTCGGCGGCCGAGGCGAGCCGGCCACCGGCATACCGACGCTGGATCCCCTTCCCCGACACTGACTCCCCCGCGATCTTGGCCTGCAGCGCGATGATCCCCTGCAGCAGCGCCTCCGGCCGGGGCGGGCAACCGGGCACGTAGACGTCGACGGGGATGATGGTGTCGACACCCTTGGTCACGCAGTAGGAGTCCCAGTAGGGACCGCCGGAGTTGCTGCAGGCGCCGAAGGAGATGACGTACTTGGGCTCCGGCATCTGGTCGTAGAGCCGGCGCACGGCGGGCGCCATCTTGTCGGTGACGGTGCCCGACACGACCATCAGGTCGGCCTGCCGGGGCCCCGGAGCGAACGGGATGACGCCGAGGCGGATGAAGTCGTGCCGGGCCATCGACGCGGCGATGAACTCGATGGCACAGCAGGCCAGCCCGAAGTTGAACACCCACAGGCTGTAGCGCCGACCCCAGTTGAGGACGACCTTGATCGGCTGGGGCGCGTGCTCCAGGGCGGGCCCCACGCGGGGGCTGGGCAGATCGACGGTCATCTCACACCCAGCGCAGCAGCCCGCGGCGGCCCGCGTGCGCCAGCCCGATGACGAGGACGGTGACGAAGATGCCCATCTCGACCAGGCTGGCCGCGCCGAGCTCGGCGCTGCGGATCACCGTCGCCCAGGGGAAGAGGTAGACCGCGTCGACGGCGAAGATGACGTAGAGATAGGCGTAGACGAAGTAGCGCACGTTGCTCTGCGCCCAGCCGGTGCCGACCGGGTCGACCCCCGACTCGTAGGTCGTCAGCTTCGCTCGCGTGGGGGCCCGGGGAGCCACGAGGCGCCGGGCGACCGCAGCGGCGGAGACGAGCAGGATCCCCGCCAGGACGACGGCCCCCACGACGACGTACCCGCCCATCAGCCACCTCCCCGGGTCATGCCCGCCACCCTAGCGAGGGACCCCGACGCGAACCGGTATGCCCGCGGCCGGCCGGGTCGGAGGCAGCCGGCAGGAGGTCTCGATCATCTACTCAATCCCGCAGGTTCCCGCGCAAAAGGCACGCGCTTCGATAGCGTGACGGCACGTTCGTGGCGTCTGGGCGGGGCGGACCCGCTTCGTCGACGTCGCGGCCGGTCCGTCCACGACGTGAAGGAGCCGCCCGGTGGAGAAGATCCTCGCCGGCATACCGCTGGTCGGCATCGGGCCGGTCCTCGTCATCAGCGCCGTCGGCGTGTTCTTCCTCGTGCTCGGGATCCTCGCCTGGCGCAGCCACAAGGTGTGGAGCATCCTCAGCCTGTCGCTCTTCGTCGGTTTCGGACTCGCGGCCGGGGCCGACTACGTCAACACCCAGTTCGCCTACTTCGACAACATGGCCGACCTCTTGGGCATCCCCACCTACCCCACTGCGGAAGGGGCAACGACGTCCGGGGCGCAGCTGACGCCTCAGCCCAACGGCGCGGTCACCAGCATCACCGTTCCCGACACGCAGTCGCATTTCGGCTCCTACGAGGCCAAGGTGTGGCTGCCGCCCCAGTACTTCACCGACGCCCGGGCTCACTTCCCCGTCATCATCCTGGCCCACGGCAACCCGGGCCAGCCCACCGACTGGCTCACCTCGGCCGGGGCGCCCACGTCGGCGCTTGCGGTCGCCAGCTCCGGCAAGCCGGTCATCCTCGTGATGCCCGTCGTGCTCCAGAACGCCATCAGCGGCGACAGCCTCTGCGTCGACTCGGCCAGCCAGGGTAACGTCGAGACCTACATCGTCAAGGACGTCGTGGCCGCCGTCGACGACCAGCTGCGCACGAAGGTCGACCCCAAGCAGCGCGGTATCGGCGGGCTCTCCATGGGCGGGTTCTGCGCCCTGAACCTCGGGCTCAAGCACCCCGAGGTCTTCTCCGTCGTCCTCGACTTCTCGGGCGAGACGGAGTCCAAGCCCGACACCCTCCCCGGTGGGAACCAGGCGCTCTACGGCGGATCCGACTGGCAGCAGAAGGCCGACGCGAACAGCCCGTCGAAGTACATCACCTCGCTCAACGGCAAGAACGGGCCGGCCATCTGGCTCGACACCGGCACCGGCGACACGGACATCCTGACCGAGATGCAGTCGTTCCTCACTAAGCTGAAGGCCCAGGGGTTCACTGCCGAGCTGCACACCCGCCCGGGGGCGCACGACTACACCGTGTGGTCCGGAGCGGTCAAGGACGCGCTGCCCTGGGCCGCGGCCCGGTTCTCCTCGTCCTGAGGCCATGCCCTGGAACCCAGGAGTCCCAGGGAATCGATAAACCCCGGGCACTGTTCCCGGTCCATGACACGCCTGACACGCCTGACACGCCTGACCCGCATCGTCCTGCCATCCGACTTCGGCGGCCCTGAGCAGCTCTCTCTCGTCGAGACCCCCACCCCGGAGCCCGGTGCCGGCGAGGTCCGTGTCGCCGTTCGCGCCATCGGTGTCAACCCCGTCGACTGGAAGTCCTACTCGGGCCTGATGGGCCGCGACCCCGCGGCGCTCAAGACCATGGGTAGCGAGGTCGCCGGCGTCGTGGCTTCGGTCGGCGCCGGGGTGGACCAGTGGTCCCCCGGTGACGAGGTCATCGTGCCCCGGGTGCCCGGGCCGGCCTATGCGGACGAGGTGATCGCTCCCGCCGACGGCGTTATCGCCAAGCCGGCCGGCCTGTCCTTCGAACAGGCGGCCGGGGTCACCCTGGTCGGCGGGACCGCCGCGCACGCCGTCGAGGCCGCACACGTCTCGGAGGGCGACACCGTCCTGCTGCACGGCGGCGCCGGTGGCGTGGGCGGGCTGGTCGTCCAGCTGGCCAGGCGCCGGGGTGCTCGCGTCATCGCCACCGGCAGCGAGCGCAGCCACGACTACCTGAGCGAGCTGGGGGCGGAACCGGTGGCGTACGGCCCCGGCCTCGAGGCCCGCGTCCGGGCCCTGGCTCCCGACGGGATCGACGCCGTCATCGACACGGTCGGCAACGACGAGGCGGTGGACACCTCCTTGGCGCTGGTCGACGACCCGAAGAAGGTCGTCAGCATCGCCGCGTTCATGCGCGGCGGCGACGGGATCACGCTGATCGGTGGCGGCCCCGGCGCTGACCCGGGGACCGAGCTGCGCCAGAAGGCGTGGCCGGAGGTCGCTCAGCTTGTGGCCGACGGCGAGCTCAGCCTCCCGGTCGAGCGGACCTACCCGCTCGAGGAGACGGCCCAGGCCCACCGCGACAGCCAGGCCGGGCATACTCAGGGGAAGCTCGTCGTCGTCCCCTGACATCCCCTTCTACACCCGACCGGACTCACGTTGTTGTCGGTTTCGCGGCCCTGAGGGGCCGGAAACCGACAACAACGTGAGTCCGGTCGGGGTTGGGGCGGGGTCGGGGCGGGGTCGGGGTCGGGGGGTCGGGGCAGGGCGGGCCGGGGGCAGGGGCGGGGCGCGGCGGGCGGGTCAGACGAAGGCGCCGGTGCCGGTGATGGCCCGCCCGACGATGAGCTGGTTCACCTCGCGGGTGCCCTCGTAGGAGTAGACCGCCTCAGCGTCCGCGAAGTAGCGGACCATCCCGTGCTCCAGCACGATCCCGTTGCCGCCCATGACCTCCCGGGCGAGGCTGACGGTCTTGCGCATGAGCGTCGAGGCCGACGCCTTGGCCATCGCCGCGTGCTCGTCGGCCTCGATTCCGGCGTCCTGCATCTGGGCCAGCCGCACGACCAAGCCGAGGGAGAGCGTGGTGTTGGCGAGCATGGTGGCGAGGTGGTCCTGGACGAGCTGGAAGCTGCTGAGCGGCTGCCCGAACTGCTCGCGGCCCTTGACGTAGGCGAGAGCCGTCTCGTAGGCGCCCATGGCCAGCCCGACCGCCCCCCAGGCCACGCCGCCGCGGGTGATCCGCAGGACGTTGGCGGTGTCCTTGAAGCTGCCCGCCCCGGCCAGCCGATGGTCGTCGTCGAGGCGGACGTCCTCGAGGACGATGTCGGCGTTCTGCACACTGCGCAGGGCGAACTTGCCCTCGATCTTCGTCGCGGTGAAGCCCGGCGTCCCCTGCTCCACGACGAACCCGAGGACCTTCTCGCTGTCCACGTCGCGCGCCCACACGACGACGAGGTCGGCGAAGGTGGCGTTGCCGATCCACCGCTTCTTGCCGTTGAGCAGCCAGCCCCCGTCGACCTTGCGGGCGCTCGTCTCGAGACCGCCCGCCACGTCTGACCCGTGGTCCGGCTCGGTGAGCGCGAACGCGCCGATGCTGGTCAACGCCGCCATCCCGGGCAGCCAGCGCTCCCGCTGCTCGGGCGACCCGCAGTGGTAGATGCTCGCGAACGCCAGGCCGGCGTGCACCCCGAAGAACGTGCTGAAGGACGGGTCGACGCGTGACATCTCCAGCGACACGAACCCGCTGAACAGCCGTGACGCCGACTTTTCCCGCCCACCGAAACCCTCGTACGCCGCGCCGACGATGTCCAGCTCGGCCAGCTCGGGGATGAGCTCCATCGGGAACTCGGCCCGGGCCCAGTAGTCGTCGGCGACCGGTCGCACCCGCTCCTCGAGGAACGCTCGCAGCCGCAGCACGAGCTGCTGCTCGTCGGGCTCGAGGAGCGTCTCATACGCGTAGAAGTCGCCCGGCAGGCACAGGTCAGGTCCGCGGTCGGTCGTCGGTGACATGCGCCCACGGTATGCCGCGGGGCCACGGCCGCCGCGCCCCGTGCCTACTGGCTCAGCTGCAGGTCCATCCGGTCGAGCAGGCCCTCGAGACCCTGCTCGAACTCGGCGGCCGTGTGGTCCTCAGAGAGGATCGGTCGGAGCCGTTGAACCGTGGGGTAGTGGGCGAGGTCGAGATCGGCATCGCCGCTCGGCAGGGCAGCGCCCCCTTCGTCCAAGGGGTCCTCGGCCGGCGCCGTCGTCGCCCCAAGGTTGACCGTCTCGAGCAGCAGGTGGCCGAGCAGGAAGCTGGTGAAGGTGCGGTAGACCCCGACCGCCTGATGCTCGGAGAGGCCCCGCGCGATGAGGGCGTCGAGGAAGTCCTCGACGATCCGGACGCTGCGCAGCGGCGGCCGCAGCCAGGTGGCCCCCGGGTGGCGGGTGGCGATGAGCGGGAACAGCAGGGGGTGGGCGATCGCAACGTCACGCACGGAGTGGGCGAACCACTGGAGGTAGGCCTGCCACCCGTCGCTCGACGTCAGCTGTCCCTCCGGGTCGCTCGAGACCTGGTCGACGAGCTGGGACGTCACGCCTTCGAGCAGGTCTTCGCGTCCATTGACGTAGCGGTAGAGCGACATCGCCTCCACCCCGAGCCGCTGCCCGAGCCGGCGCATCGTCACCCCCGTCACGCCTTCTGCGTCGGCCATCTCGATAGCGGCGGCGACGATGAGGTCGCGGCTGAGCGGCTGCCGCCCTCCTCGCACGGGCCGGCCGGCCGAGGGCTCGGTGCCGTCGGTGCCGTCGGTGCCGTGCTGGTCGCCGGTCATCGGTGGCCTCCATCCGGGTTGTCGAGCGCCCCATTATCTCGTATGCCAGAGCGGCCCGCCGGGACGGAGCGCGGGTGTATTAGCCGGCTTACGGGGTAAGGTCGACGTGGTTTACAGGGTAAGGCTTCTCATGGAGTCCGGACGAAGCACCCAGGTTGGAGACTTACACTGTAAATGTGAGGGCACCACCCGACCGCCGCGGGGCAGGTGCCGGGTCGAAGGCCCCACTCAGCCAGACACGATTCACCCAACGAAAGCAGGCAACATGACGATCAGCAACAACCAGATCAGCGAGATCATGGGCTCGACGGTCACCGGGTCGGACGGCAAGATCGGCGACGTCGGTCAGGTCTTCCTCGACGACCAGACCGACGCCCCCGAGTGGGTCACCGTGCGCACCGGCCTGTTCGGCACCAAGGAGTCGTTCGTCCCGATCGCCGAGGCCACCCTGGCCGACGGTGGCCTCAAGGTGCCCTACAGCAAGGACCTCGTCAAGGACGCCCCCCGCGTCGACATCGAGCAGGGCCACCTGTCGCTCGACGAGGAGGCCGAGCTCTACCGCCACTACGGTCTCGACGGCGGCAACGGCACGTCAGGGGTTGCGGGCCAGGCCCAGGGCCGTTCCAGCGACGCCGACCAGAAGGTCTACGACCAGGAGACGGACGGCAAGAAGGCCGGCATCGTCGGGCACGACACCAGCGGCCCCACCACGGACGACGCCATGACCCGCTCCGAGGAGCAGCTCAAGGTCGGCACCGAGAAGGTCCAGACCGGCAAGGCCCGCCTGCGCAAGCACATCGTGACCGAGCAGAAGACCATCACCGTGCCCGTGCAGCGCGAGGAGGTCCGCCTCGAGCGTGAGCCCATCACCGAGGAGAACCGCGGCCAGGCGATGTCCGGTGGCGACATCACCGAGGAGGAGCACGAGGTGATCCTCACCGAGGAGCGCCCCGTGGTGCAGAAGGAGGTCGTTCCGGTCGAGCGCGTCAAGCTCGCCAAGGAGACCGTCGCCGACCAGGTCGAGGTCAGCGAAGAGGTCCGCAAGGAGCAGATTGACACCGACGGCATCGAGTCCGCCACCCAGCGCTGACGGACCCCAGCACCGGAAGGAGCCGTTCCCCTCGGGGGGCGGCTCCTTTCGTGTCTCCTTCGGCGGGTTTGACTCCACTCGACTCGACTCGACTCGACTCGACTCAGCGTCAAGCGGGTCGACGCACGGTGTACAGGGCGTCAACCGGCTTGACGCTGCGTCGAGTGCGCACGCCGCGCACTGTGGTGCCGCCGCCGTGGCCTCAGCGCTGACCAGCAGTTAGGTTGGCCGGTATGCCGCCCGCCGCCAAGAAGGCCGCCCCGAAGGCGACCGGCACGACATCACGCAAGGCCTCCACACCCGCCGTCGAGCTCGAGGTCGGCGAGCGCACGGTGCGCATCAGCAACCCCGACCGGGTCTACTTCCCGAAGACCGGCTGGACCAAGCTCGACCTCGCGAACTACTACCTCAGCGTCAGCGACGGCATCGTCCGGGCCCTGCGCGACCGGCCCTGCATGATGCACCGCTTCCCTGAAGGCCTGACCGGTGACAAGGTCCACCAGAAGCGCGTCCCCCACGGCGCGCCGCCGTGGCTCGAGACGGTGCGGGTGACGTTCCCGCGCTGGAACCGCACCGCCGACGAGCTGTGTGTGACCGAGCTGGCCAGCGTCATCTGGGCGGTCCAGATGTCCACGGTGGAGTTCCACCCGTGGAACTCCCGCCGCGCCGACACCGAGACGCCGGACGAGTGGCGCATCGACCTCGACCCGATGCCCGAGTGCGACTTCGCGACGGTGCGCCGGGTGGCGCACGTGGCCCACGAGGTGCTCGACGAGCTCGGCGCTGTCGGCTTCCCCAAGACATCCGGCGGCCGGGGCCTGCACGTCTACGTGCGGATCGAACCGGAGTGGGGCTTCCAGGACGTCCGCCGGGCCGCCCTCGCCTTCGCCCGTGAGGTCGAGCGCCGCGCGGGGGGCGACGTGACGACGACGTGGTGGCGCAAGGACCGCGCCCCCGACACGGTCTTCGTGGACTACAACCAGAACGCTCGCGACCACACCATCGCCAGCGCCTACTCGGTGCGCGGCGTCCCCGACGGCACCGTCTCGACGCCGATCGCCTGGGACGAGATCGACGACATCGTGCCAGGCGACTTCACCATCGCCACCGTCCCCGCCCGCTACGCCGAGAAGGGCGACCTGCACGCGGCCATCGACGACACGGCATACCGGCTCGACCAGCTGCTCGAGTGGGCCGAACGCGACGAGCGCGCGGGTCATGAGACCCCCGAGACGCCTGAGGTTTCCGACGCTCATGACGACTGACGGGCCGCCCACGCTGACCGACGGGGTGGTGACGCTGCGCGCCGACGCCTCGCCATCCGCCACACCGGGCGGCTCGGGGAGTGCCTTCACCGTCGAGGTCGGCGGCCGCTCTGTCGGCACGGTCGGGGTGCGGGCCGTCGAGCGGTCCACCGGGGAGCTCTGGTGGTCGGTCGACGAAGCGCAGCGCGGCCGCGGGTATGCCACCCGCGCCGTCCGGCTGCTCGTCCGGTATGCGTTCGCCGACCTCGGCCTCACCCGGCTGCAGGCGCGCGTACCGCCCGACAACCACGGGGCGATGAGACTCGCCCGCCGGTCGGGGATGCGCAACGAGGGGCAGAGCCGGGCCGCCCCGGGCACCGGGGCGCGTGACCATGTGCTGCTGGCGCGGCTCGTCGACGACCCCGAGCCCGGTGACCGGGCGGGGTTCCGCGCGCTGCTCAACTCGTTCCTGCCGCGCAAGCGCGTCATCGCGCAGGCCCTGGTGCGCGACGGCGAGGGCCGGGTGCTCATGTGCCATCCCACCTACAAGGACGACTGGGACCTGCCCGGCGGCGTCGTCGAGGAGCTGGAGTCACCGCATACGGCGGTCGGTCGTGAGATCACCGAGGAGCTCGGACTGGTGCTGCCGATCGGCGCGCTCGTCCTCACCGACTGGCTCCCGCCGTGGAGCGGGTGGGACGACGCGCTGTCGCTCGTCTTCGACGCCGGGGTGCACGACATCGGCATCCTGCACGGGGTGGTCCTGCAGGCGCGGGAGATCCGCGAGGCACGCTTCCTCACGGTGGCCGAGATCCGGGAGCGCAGCGCCGACTACACCGCCCGCCGGGTCGAGGCCGCACTGGGTGCGCTCGCCGCCGACCGGCCCGGGTTCACCGAGTCCGGCCGACCCGCCTGAGCCGGTTGTCGGGGCCCACACCGATGATGGGGCGGTGCCTGAGGGAGACACCGTCTACCGGCTGGCGCGCCGCCTCGACCGTCGGCTCGCTGGTCACACCGTCGTGCGCAGCGACCTGCGGCATCCGCGGCTCGCCACCCGCGACCTGGCCGGCTGTTCGGTACTCGGGCATGTGACCCACGGCAAGCATCTGCTGACCCGGCTGTCCGGCGACCTCACCCTGCACAGCCACCTGAGGATGGACGGCGAGTGGTCGGTCACCCGTCCAGGCAGACGCCTCCCGCCGATGCTCATGCCACACGTCCGCTTGGTGCTGACGCTCGACACCAAGGAGACCGTGTGGGGCGTGCGCTTGCACGACCTCGCACTGGTGCGCACGAGCGCCGAGCACGAGGTGGTCGGTCACCTCGGACCCGACCCGCTGCGCGACGACTATGACCCGGGCGAGGCCGTCCGACGGCTGTATGCCGGTGGCGACCTGCCCCTTGTGGCCGCACTTCTCGACCAGCGCCGGCTGTGCGGTCTTGGCAACCTCTGGGTCAACGAGCTGGCCTTCCTCGTCGGCACCAGTCCGTGGACCCCCGTCCGGGACGTCGACGTCGAGCGCCTCGTCCACCGGGCGGCCACGATGCTGAGACGGTCGGCGCACGGTCCAGGGCGGATGCAGGTGACGACCGGCAGCACCCGGCCGGGTGAGGAGCACTGGGTCTCCGGCCGGGCGGGGCGACCGTGCCGGCGCTGCGGCACCGTGGTCCGGGTCGTCGCCGAGATCCCTGGTGACGCGGCGCGGCGGCGTACCTGGTGGTGCCCCGTATGCCAGCCCGGCCCGCCACCCCCACCCTGAGCGTCGGCGTTCTGCCCGGCGATCTCCCGCCCTGCGCCCCACCCCTGCGCTCCACAGATAAGGACCCGTGCGCTGCACGCCTAATAGGAGCGCAGCGCACGCTTTGCGCAGGGCGCCCACACATGAGGAGCGTGGCGCTCGGAATCCCGTGCGCCACGCTCCTGTTGTTGGCGACCCGTGCGCTCCGCTCCTATTAGGCGCGCGGCGCATCCCCGCCGCGTTGCTCACGTCCCGTCCCGGGCGAGCGCCAAAGAAGCCGGACGGCGCAAAGCGGCCGGTTGGGGGCGAACCGCCACCCTGATCGTTGGCCGTTCGGTCCGGGAGGGGGACACCTCCGACGCGTGAGCGGGTCGCGACATAGCATGTTGACCACGGAGGCCGCGACCTGTGGCCGAGCCGATGTGCCCCGAAGCCTGGTGATCCCAGCATGACTGCCCCGACCGTCCTGCAGCTCGACCGCGTCGTCATCCGTTTCGCCGGTGACTCCGGCGACGGGATGCAGCTGACCGGAGACCGCTTCACGTCCGACGCCGCGCTCCTCGGCAACGACCTGTCGACGCTGCCCAACTTTCCGGCCGAGATCCGGGCCCCCCAGGGCACCCTGCCGGGTGTCTCGAGCTTCCAGCTGCACTTCGCCGACCACGACGTGCTCACGCCCGGTGACGAGCCCGACGTCCTTGTGGCGATGAACCCCGCCGCCCTCAAGGCCAACATGCCCGACGTGCCGCGCGGCGCGACGATCATCGTCGACACCGACGAGTTCTCGAAGCGCAACCTGGCGAAGGTCGGCTACACCGCCTCCCCGCTCGACGACGGCACGCTCGAGAGTTTCCACGTGCACGCCCTCCCGCTCACGTCGATCACCGTCGCGGCGCTGGCCGCCCATGACCTGAGCCGCAAGGACAAGGAGCGCGCGAAGAACATGTTCGCGCTCGGCCTGCTGTCGTGGCTCTACACCCGGCCGATCTCGATGACCGAGCGCTTCCTCGTCGGCAAGTTCGGCGGCAAGCCGGTGGTCCTCGAGGCCAACCTCGCGGCGCTGCGGGCCGGGTTCAACTACGGCGAGACCACCGAGGACTTCGCCCATCGCTACGAGGTCGGGCCGGCGCCGATGCGCGCCGGTCGCTACCGCAACATCACCGGCAACGTCGCCCTCGCCTACGGCCTCGTCACCGCGGCCCACCGCGCCGGGCGACCCCTGGTGCTGGGGTCCTACCCCATCACCCCTGCCTCCGACATCCTGCACACGCTGGCCGGCCTCAAGCGGTTCGGCGTGACGACGATGCAGGCCGAGGACGAGATCGCCGGGGTGGGCGCCGCCCTCGGTGCCGCGTTCGGCGGCGCCATCGGGGTCACGACGACGTCCGGCCCGGGCCTCGCGCTCAAGGCCGAGACGATCGGGCTGGCGGTCTCGCTCGAGCTGCCGCTCATCGTCTGCGACATCCAGCGCGGCGGCCCGTCGACGGGTCTGCCGACCAAGACCGAGCAGGCCGACCTGCTGCAGGCGATGTTCGGCCGCAACGGCGAGTCGCCCGTGCCGATCGTCGCGCCGCGCTCCCCCGCCGACTGCTTCGACGCCGCCCTCGAGGCCGTACGCATCGCCACGACGTCGATGACGCCGGTGATCCTGCTGTCCGACGGCTACCTCGCCAACGGGTCCGAGCCGTGGTCGATCCCGTCGCTCGACGCGCTGCCCGACCTCACCGTCGCCCTCGCGACCGAGCCCAACGCCGTCGACGCCACCGGGGCCGACGTCTTCCACCCCTACCTGCGCGACCCGGAGACGCTGGCCCGCCCGTGGGCCGTCCCGGGCACCGCCGGGCTGGAGCACCGCATCGGGGGCATCGAGAAGGCCAACGTCACCGGCAACATCAGCTATGACCCCGACAACCACGACCTGATGACCCGGCTGCGCGCGGGCAAGGTCGCGGCGATCGCCTCGAGCGTCCCGCCGCTCGAGGTCGAGGACCCCGACGGCACCGCCGAGGTGCTCGTGGTCGGCTGGGGGTCGACCTACGGCCCCATCGCGGCGGCGGCGAGATCCCTTCGCCAGCAGGGCTTCCCGGTCGCCCAGGCCCACCTGCGCCACCTCAACCCGTTCCCGGCCAACACCGGTGAGGTGCTCGGCGCATACCGGCACGTCATCGTGCCCGAGATGAACCTCGGCCAGCTGGCCCTCCTGCTGCGGGCCACCTACCTCGTCGACATCCAGTCGCACACCTCGGTCCGGGGGCTGCCGTTCAGCGCTGCCGACCTCGAGGACGTCATCCAGAAAGCCGTGACCGAATGACCATCCAGCTCGGTATGCCGACCCACGGGGGCTCCGCCCCGGTGCCCCCCCGAAGCACGAACCGCGGGCTGGAGAGGGTGCCGACCCTCCCAGCCGATGCCCCCGCGCAGACGAAGAAGGAGTTCACCTCCGACCAGGAGGTGCGCTGGTGTCCCGGCTGCGGCGACTACGCGATCCTGGCTGCCGTCCAGGGGTTCCTGCCCGAGCTGGGCCTGCGCCGCGAGAACGTCGTCTTCGTCTCCGGCATCGGCTGCTCCTCGCGGTTCCCCTACTACCTCGACACCTACGGCATGCACTCGATCCACGGGCGCGCGCCCGCCATCGCGACCGGGCTCGCGACGACGCGTCCCGACCTGGCCGTGTTCGTCGTCACCGGTGACGGCGACGCGCTCTCCATCGGTGGCAACCACCTCATCCACGCGCTGCGCCGCAACGTCAACCTCACGATCCTGTTGTTCAACAACCAGATCTACGGCCTGACCAAGGGGCAGTACTCCCCCACGTCACAGGTCGGCCTGGTGACCAAGTCGACGCCGCTCGGCTCGGTCGACCACCCGTTCAACCCGGTCAGCCTGGCCCTCGGTGCCGATGCGACCTTCGTCGCCCGCACCATGGACTCCGACCGCAAGCACCTCACCTCCGTGCTCCGTGCGGCCACGGCCCACCGCGGCACGTCGCTCGTCGAGATCTACCAGAACTGCCCCATCTTCAACGACGGGGTCTTCGACGTGCTCAAGGACCGTGACGAGGCGCAGGCGCGGATCCTGCATCTCAGCCACGGTGAGGAGGTCGCCGCGGGCGACCAGGTCGTCGTCCACACCGACACCGGGCTCGCCGTCATCCCGCGGCACGAGGCCGACCCGGCCCGGATCGTCGTGCACAACGCGCACGCCGACGACCCGGCGCCGGCGTTCGCCCTGTCCCGACTCGACGACCCGACGATGGCCCACGTGCCCATGGGGATCTTCCGCGACGTCGAACGCTCCACCTACGACGACCTCGTGCGCGCGCAGGTCGACGGCACCGTCGACGGCGCGGGCGGTCCCGCCACCGACGACGACCTCGCGGCCCTCCTGGCCGGGCGCGACAGCTGGACCGTCGGGGCGTGAGCGCCCCACCCGCCGCACCCGTCAGACCGGCCCACTCCGCCGAGAGCGCCCAGCGCCGCGGCGCCGTCTACGGCTTCTGCGCCTATCTGGCGTGGGGCCTGTTCCCCATCTACTTCCATGCGCTCGCGCCCGCAAGCGCCTTCGAGATCCTGGCGCACCGCATCGTCTGGACGCTGCTCCTCTGCGTCGCGGTCCTGGCGGTGATGCGCGACGGGCGGTGGGTACGCCCGCTGTTGCGGCGACGACGCTTCCTCGCCGGCATCGGCGTCGCGGCCGCCCTCATCGCCGTCAACTGGGTTGTCTACGTCGCCGCCGTGGCCGCGGGCAACGTCACGGAGGCGGCGCTGGGCTACTTCCTCAACCCCATCGTCACCGTCGGACTCGGCGTGGTCGTGCTGGGCGAGCGGCTGCGTGTCCTGCAGTGGGTGGCCGTGGGCCTCGGGCTGGCGGCCGGCGTCTACCTGTCCGTCGCCGGCGGTCGGGTGCCCTGGGTGGCCCTCACTCTGGCGGTGACCTTCGCGCTCTACGGGCTGTCGAAGAAGCGGCTCGGCGAGACGCTTCCGGCCCTGCACGGCCTGACCGTCGAGACCGTCCTGCTCAGCCCGGTGGCCCTCGGCCTGCTCGTGTGGCTCGGCGTCACCGGGACGCAGACCTTCACCACCGACGTCCCCCTGCATCCAGCCCTGCTCATCCTCTCCGGTGTCGTGACCGCCGTCCCGCTGCTGCTGTTCGCCTCGGCCGCCCGCCGGGTCCCCCTGGTGACCATCGGGCTGCTTCAGTTCGTCACACCGGTCATGCAGCTGCTGTGCGGTGTGCTGCTCCTGGGCGAGCGGATGTCGCTTCAGCGGTGGGCCGGGTTCGGCCTGGTCTGGGTCGCTCTGGCGGTGCTCTCCATCGACTCCGCGGTGAGCGCCCGCCGTCGCCACACACGCGAGCACGAGTCCCGGAGCACCCAGGACGCCGAGGACGCCGAGACCGCGTGCGATCCCGCTCCGTGACCAACGGGGATCTCGCCGGAGTCTGGGCGTCAACCGATCGAGTAGGTGCGACCCTCCTCGGCCATCGCGCGCAGCTCGTCGACGAGGTCGTCCCCGGCGTCGAGCAGGGACGGCAGCAGCTCGGGCTCACGGGTGAGGGCCCGGAAGGCCAGCATGGCGGTGACCCCGTGGTCAGGACGATGGACCACGGCAACTGGGTCTGCGGACGCCACCCGGCCAGGGGTGACCACCGAGAGGTAGGCGCCGGACCGGGCCGTGGTGGTGAACGTCTTGAGCCAGCCCCGCTCTCCCATGTGCGCGCGGAACCGGCCGCAGGGGATGCGCGGCCCGGTGACCTGCAGCACCACGGTGTCGCCGACCTGCCAGCGCTCACCGATCACCGCCCCACTCACCTCGACGCCCGTGGTCGTGAGGTTCTCGCCGAACATGCCGTTGCGCAGCGGCCTGCCCAGCCGACTCTCCCAGGAGTCGAGCTCCTCCCGGGCGAAGGCGTAGACCGCCTGCCCGTCGCCGCCGTGGTGACGCGGGTCGCCGATGTGGTCGCCCACCAGACCACTGCCCAGCCCGGTGGCCCGGTCACCGGGCGCGCGCACGTCGACCGGCCCGTCGTAGGCGTGCTTGTCGATGGCCGTCGGCATCTCCCGGCGCACGCGGCTCGGCCGCACGACACCGAGGTTGACGCTGAGCAGGTGGGCCACGACGCGTCAGCCGGCTGAGTGGCGTGCGGCGGTGGGGCGACCGACGTGGCGGATGTCAGCCGACTCGGTCGACGACCGAGGTGACCAGGGCGGTGAGGGCCGCCTTGGCCTCCGACTCGGGGAGCGGGCCCAGCAGGTCGACCGCCTCGCGACCGACCCGGCGGGTGGTCTCTCGAGCCCGCTCCAGCGCGGGGTCGGCCCGGAGCAGGGCCAAGGCCTCGGCGTGCCGGTCGTCGTCGCGCAGGTCTCCGGAGAGCAGCTCGCGCAGACGGGCGGCGGCGGGGTCGGTGCCCGCCTTGGCGTAGAGCACGGCCAGGGTGTCGACGCCTTCGCGCAGGTCGGTACCAGGAGTCTTGCCGGTCTCGGTGGCGTCGGAGGCGATGTCGATCAGGTCGTCGGCGAGCTGGAAGGCCATGCCCAGCTGCTGGCCGTAGCCGGTCATCAGGGTGACGACGTCAGGTGCGCAGCCGCCGAACATGGCCCCGTAGCGGGCCGCTGTCGAGATCAGGGCTCCGGTCTTGTCCTCGAGCACCGAGAGGTAGTAGCGGATCGGGTCGGTGCCGGGAGGGCAGGGCCGGTCGTCGCGGATCTGGCCGGCGCAGAGGCGGACGAAGGTCTGGGCCTGGATGAGCACCGCCTCGGCACCGAGGCCGGCCACGAGCTCGGACGCCCGCCCGAACAACAGGTCGCCGATGAGGATCGCGGTGCTGTTGGTGTACTTCGCGTTGGCGCTCGGGACGCCGCGCCGCACGTCGGCCTCGTCCATGACGTCGTCGTGGTAGAGGGACGCGAGGTGGATCAGCTCGACCCCCGCGGCCGCCGCCACCACCTCGTCCGTGACGCCGTGCCCGAGCTCGGACGCCAACAGCGTCAGCAACGGCCGGAACCGCTTGCCACCCGCCTCGGCGAGGTGCCCCGACGCCTCGGCGATGAGCGGGTCGTCGTGGTCGATCGTGGCGGTGATGAGTTCGTCGACCCGGCCCAGGTCCACCTGCAGCCGCACCGACAGTCCCGGCGAAACACCTGGGATCGCCAGGACGGGTGGAGCGGAGGTCATGGATCGATCATTCCAGGTAACTCCGGTCCTCCCGCCCAAACGCGGGACCTCATGGCCGCTCACCGCAGGAACTGCGACGCGTTCCCGGCAAGCAGGAGCAACGAGGACGGAGCCACGCCGAGCACGAGGGTGAGCAGCGTCCCGAAGCCGATCGCCACCTGCGTGAGGGCCGAGGGGGTGACCACGCCCACGCTGTCGTTCTGCGCGTCGGTGAAGTACATGAGGACGATGACCCGGACGTAGACGAACACCGTGATCGCGCTGCAGAGCAGGCCGACGACGACCATGAGGGTGCCGGCGCCGCCCGACCGAAGGGCCGGCTCGAAGACCGCGAACTTGGCCGTGAAGCCCGACGTCAGCGGGATGCCGGCGAAGGCGAGCAGCAGGAATGCGAAGATCGCCGCGGTGAGGGGGTGCCGCCGCCCGAGCCCCGCCCACTGGCTGAGCAGCGTGGCCTCCGACTGGTTGTTCGTGTCGCGCACCAGACCGACGATGCCGAAGGCCGCGATCGTCATCAGCCCGTAGCAGGTGAGGTAGAACATCACCCCGCTGACACCCGTGCGGTCGAAGGCCAGGACGCCGACGAGAATGAACCCGGCGTGCGCGATGGACGAGTACGCCAGCATCCGCTTCATGTCGGTCTGGGTGACCGACAGCACCGCACCAACGAGCATGGTGAGGATCGCCACCGCGGTGACGATGGGCGCCCAGTCCCAGCGGTCCTGGGCGATGCCCACGTAGACCACGCGCAGGATCGCGCCGAACGCGGCCACCTTGGTCGCCGCCGCCATCCAGCCGGTGACCGGCGTGGGGGCACCCTGGTATGCGTCGGGGACCCAGGCGTGGAACGGCGCGGCCCCGATCTTGAACAGCAGGCCGATGGCCACGAGGATGACGCCGGGCACCAGCAGCCCGTTCATCGCGGAGCTGCCCGCGGCGATCGTGTCGGCGATGTCGGACAGGTAGACCGACCCGGAGTAGCCGAACAGCAGGGCGATTCCGAAGAGGAAGAACGCCGAGGAGAACGACCCGAGCAGGAAGTACTTGAGCGACGCCTCCTGCGACAGCAGCCGCCGGCGACGAGCCAGGCCGGTGAGGATGTAGAGCGGCAGGGAGAGCACCTCGAGCGCGACGAACATCGTCAGCAGGTCACCCGAGGTGGGGAAGAGCATCATCCCCCCGACTGCGAACAGCGCCAGCGGGAAGACCTCCGACGTGGCGACGCCGGCGCGCACCGCGAGGGCCTCCTGGGCCGAGTTGGGCACCGCCGAGCCCATCGGGGTGAACGCGTCGGAGCCGACGCCGCCCAGCCGCTCGGCCATGGTGAGGACGCTCATGAACGACAGCACGAGGATCAGGCCCTGGAGGAAGAGCGCCGGCCCGTCGATGACGAGCGACCCCTTGACCCCCCCACCCGAGCCGGTGGCCGAGGTGGCGGGCAGCCCCGCCGTGACGACCTGGTTGTTCACCGCCACGAAGACCACGGCGAGGAACGCCGCGCCGAGCCCGACGAGGGTGACGCCCACCTGGACCCCGTAGCGGCGGCCCCGCGGGACGAAGGCCTCGACGAGGGTGCCGACGAGGGCAAACCCGAACACGATGATCAGAGGCAGGATCGCCGCGTAGTTGATGCTCGCCGCGGTGAACTCGGCCGTGACGAGTGTGCCGAGCGTGCTCACTTGGTGCCGCCTAGCTGAGTGCTCGAAGAGACGGTCACCGGGGCGACCGGTGTCGGGTCGGTGACCTTCATCTGCCCAAGGGTGTTGGACACCGCGGGGTTGATGAGGTCGAGGGCCGGCTTGGGGTAGAAGCCGAGGACGAGGAACAAGGCGATGAGGGGGGCGACGACCCACCGCTCCCGACCGCTGAGGTCGAGCGTTCCCGACGCGCTCTCGGGCGCCGGCCCGGTGGCCATCCGCTTGTAGGTGAGCAGGATGTAGAGCGCCGCCAGGATGATGCCGACGGTGGCGATGACCGCGGCCACCGGGTAGCGCTGGAACGTCCCGACCAGGGTGAGGAACTCGGCCACGAACGCCCCGAGACCGGGCAGGGCGAGGCCGGACAGACCGGCGACGAGGAACGACCCGGCCAGGACCGGGGTGACCCGCTGCCAGCCACCGAAGTCGGCGATCCGCTTGCTACCCCGCCGGTTCACCATCATGGCGGCGATGAGGAACAGGGCAGCGGTCGTGAACCCGTGGTTAACCATGTAGAGGGTCGAGCCCGCGAACCCGGTCGACGTCATGGCGAAGATACCGAGCACGATGAACCCGAAGTGGCTGATCGACGTGTAGGCGATCAGTCGCATGATGTCGGTCTGGCCGATGGCCAGCAGCGCACCGTAGAGCACGGATATTACCGCGAGGGTGATCACGACGGGCGTGGCCCACTGGGATGCCTCCGGGAACAGCTGCAGGCAGAACCGGATCATTCCGTAGGTGCCGACCTTGTCGAGCACGCCGACGAGGAGCACGGCGGTTGCCGGCCGGGCCTCGGTGGCGGCGTCGGGCAGCCAGGTGTGGACCGGCACCATCGGCGCCTTGACCATGAAGGCGAAGAAGAAGCCGAGGAAGAGCAGCCGCCCGGTCGTCGGGTCGAGGGCGAGGCCGGTCAGCTTGCTGACGAGGAACCCGTCGGAGCCGCCCGGACCCTGCGTGTAGAGCCCGATGACCGCGGCCAGCATGATCAGGCCGCCGAGCAGGGAGAAGACGAGGAACTTGATCGCGGCGTACTGCCGGCGGGGTCCGCCGTACTGCCCGATGAGGAAGTACACCGGGATGAGCATCGCCTCGAAGAAGACGTAGAAGAAGAACACGTCGGTCGCGGCGAACACGCCGACCATGAACGTCTCGAGGACGAGCATGAGCGCGAAGTAGCTCTTCTCACGCGGGTCCGGGGTGTCACCGTCACCCCGGTCGCCATGTTGCGGCAGGTCGCGCCAGGCGGCCAGCAGGCAGATCGGGGTGAGGACGAGCGACATGAGGATGAGCGCGAGGGCGATGCCGTCGACCCCGAGGGCGTAGCTGACCCCGAACTGCGGGATCCACTGGTGCTGCTCCTCGAGGCGGAACTGACCGGTCCCCGATGACCCCGAGGACCCAGACGACGCGTAGGCGACGGTGGCGAGGATGCCGACGACCAGGGTCAGCAGGGACACCCCCAGGGCCACGTGCTTGGCGCGCGCGGCCAGGCCGGCGGGCAGCAGCCACACGACGACCGCCCCGACGAGCGGGATCAGGACGAGGAGGGTGAGCCAGGGGAACTGGTTCATCACTGCATCACCCACAGGGCGCCGAGGATGACGACGACACCGGCCAGCATGGTGAGCGCGTAGGAGCGGGCGTAGCCGTTCTGCACTTTGCGCAGCCGGCCCGATGTGCGCTCGACCAGTCGGCCGACGCCGGTCGCGGCACCGTCCACGCCGGCGCTGTCGGCGAAGACCAGCGAGCGGGTCAGGTGCAGACCGGGGCGCATGAAGAGCGCCTCGTTGACCTGGTCCTGGTAGAGGTCGTTGCGGGCGGCGCGGGTCGCCAGGCTGCCCACGGGGGCGACCACCGGCACCTCGTCGCGCAGGTAGCGCATCCAGGCGAGCAGGACGCCGGCCGCGACGAGCAGCAGCGTGGCGACCGTGATGGCCAGGGCCGGGATCACCGGGTGCTCCTCAGCGGTGCCCAGCCCGCCCTCGCCGATGCCGAAGACCGGGTCGAGCCAGCCGGTGATGAGGCCCGTGGGGATCAGCAGGAGGCCGAGGAAACCCGATCCCAACGACAGGACCATCATCGGGACCGTCATCGTCAGGGGCGACTCGTGCGGGTGGACGTCGTCGGTCCACCGCTTCTTGCCGAGGAACGTCATGAAGTACAACCTCGACATGTAGAAGGCGGTGATCCCGGCGCCGATGAGCGCCGCCAGCCCGAACACCCAGGGCCGCCAGCCCTCCCCGATGAACGCCGCCTCGATGATCTTGTCCTTGGTGAAGAAGCCGGACAGCCCGGGGAAGCCGATGATGGCCAGCCAGCCCACCGCGAAGGTCACCGCGGTGATCCGGATCGAGAACCACAGGGCCCCGAACCGGCGCATGTCGACCTGGTCGTTCATCGCGTGCATCACCGAGCCGGCCCCGAGGAACATCCCGGCCTTGAAGAAGCCGTGGGTCAGCAGGTGGGCGATCGCGAACGCATACCCGACCGGGCCCAGGCCCGCGGCGAGCATCATGTAGCCGATCTGGCTCATCGTCGACGCGGCGAGGGCCTTCTTCAGGTCGTTCTTGGCGCAGCCGACGATGGCCCCGAAGAGCAGGGTGATGGCGCCGACGATGACGACGAACAGCTGGGCGGTGGGCGCGGCCTCGTAGACGGCGTGGCTGCGGACGACGAGGTAGACCCCGGCGGTGACCATGGTCGCGGCGTGGATCAGCGCCGACACCGGCGTGGGACCCGCCATCGCGTCGCCGAGCCAGCTCTGCAACGGGAACTGGGCCGACTTGCCGCAGGCCCCGAGGAGCAGGAACAGCCCCATCGCGGTCATCGCGCCCTGGCTGGCCTGGCCGACACCGGCGTTGACCGAGGCGAAGTCGACCTTCCCGAACTGCCAGAACATGATCATGATCGCGACGGAGAGGCCGAGGTCACCCACGCGGTTGGCCACGAAGGCCTTGTTGGCCGCCGTAGCGTATGCCGGGTTGTCATTCCAGAAGCCGATGAGCAGGTAGGACGCGAGACCGACGCCCTCCCAGCCGACGTAGAGCAGCAGGTAAGAATCCGCCAGGACCAACAACAGCATGGCTGCGACGAAGAGGTTGAGGTAGGCGAAGAAGCGCCGCTTGTCCTTGTCGTGGGCCATGTAACCGAGCGAGTAGACGAGGATGAGCGAGCCGACGAACGTGATGAGCAGGACGAAGGCCATCGACAGCTGGTCGATCTGCATGCCGGCACTCAGCTGGAACTGGCCGGCCGGCAGCCAGTCGTAGAGCATCAGGTGCATCGGCCGCTGCTCGTTGCTGCGTCCGACCATGGCCAGCACGATGACGAGGCCCACGACGAACGAGGCCCACGAGAGGCCTGTCGCGAGCAGGGGGCCGAACCGGTCGGTGCGCTTGCCGCCCACGAGCAGCAGCGCGGCGCCGAACAGCGGCAACGCGACGAGCAGCCACGCGTACGAGGTGATGCCGGTCGCCGCGACCGCCACCGGGGCGTCGGCCTGGGCCAGGGTCAGCACGGTGCTCCATTCACGGTCACGGTCTTACAGGTCACAGCGGTCACAGCGGTCGGCGCGGTCACGGGGGGCCTCACAGGCTGAGGAGGTTGGCGTTGTCGACCGAGGCCGACCGGCGGGCACGGAAGATCGCCATGATGATGGCCAGGCCGACGACGACCTCGGCCGCGGCGACGACCAGGACGAAGAGGGCGATGACCTGGCCGTCGAGCGTGCCGTAGACGCGGGCGAATGTCGCGAAGGCGAGGTTGGTGGCGTTGAGCATCAGCTCGACCCCCATGAACACGATGATCGCGTTGCGCCGCAGGAGCACCGCGGCCGTGCCGATCGCGAAGAGGATGGTGGCCAGGTAGATGTAGTAGATGAGGCTCATCGCGCCGAACCCTCCTCGATCTCGCTCTCGATGGCCTGCTCGGCCGCGTGGTAGGTCGTGGGCGACTCGATCTGGTCGCGCGACTTGAGCACCCGTGACACCGACAGCTCGGTGGGCGAGCCGTCCGGCAGGAGGGCCGGCGTGTCGACGGCGTTGTGACGGGCATACACACCGGGCGCAGGCAGGCCCGCGACGTAGGTGTTCTCGCGGACCCGGCGCTGCGACCACTCCTTCTGCGACCGCCTCTCGCCGAGCCGCTCCCGGTGCGCGAGCACCATGGCGCCGACGGCGGCGGTGATGAGCAGGGCGGAGGTCAGCTCGAACACCCAGACGTACTGGCCGAAGATGAGGTTGGCCACGCCGCTGACGTTGCCCGGGTCGGCGTTGACCGCGTCGAGGAACTTGGGCTCGGGCAGTGTGATCGAGCCGAGCGAGAAGATGAGGACGAGCGCGAGGCCGACGCACAGCACGATGCCGGCGGCCTTCTGTCCGCGGATCGTCTCGACGAGGGAGTCGGCCGAGTCGATGCCGACGAGCATGAGGACGAAGAGGAAGAACATGATCACGGCGCCGGTGTAGACGAAGATCTGGACGATGCCGAGGAAGTCGGCCTGCTGCACGATGTAGAGCACGCCGAGGTTGACCATGACGAAGGCGACACAGAGCGCCGCGTGCACCGCCCGCCGCGCGAACAGCAGGCCCAGCGCCGCGACCACCATGAGCGGCCCGAGGATCCAGAAGGTGATGGCCTCGCCGGTCGACGTCATCGCGCCCCTCCGCTCTGGACGGGGGCGTTGACCGCCCCGGTCTGGAAGGCCCCGCCCTGGAGGTCAGTGGGCGCCGATCCGCGGGTGCCGGTGTTGCCCAGTCCGACCGGCTGGTCCGTAACGTCTCCGGCCGTGCCGGTGAGGTCCTCGTTCTGGCGCCGGTGGGAACGCACCCACTCCTGCTGCTCGGGCGTCGCCTGGCTGACCTTGCCCTGGTAGTAGTCGCGCTCCTCCATGCCGTCGACCATCGGGTGCGGGGCCGGCAGCATGCCCTCCTGCACCGGTCCGAGCAGCTGGTCCTTGGTGAAGATCAGGTCGGCGCGGTTGTTGTCGGCGAGCTCGTAGAAGTTCGTCATCGTCAGGGCCCGCGTGGGGCACGCCTCGATGCAGAGCCCGCAGAAGATGCAGCGCAGGTAGTTGATCTGGTAGACGCGGCCGTAGCGCTCACCGGGTGAGAACCGGCCGCTGCCGCCCTCGGTGTCGTCGTTCTGGGCGCCCTCGACGAGGATCGCGTCAGCCGGGCAGGCCCATGCGCACAGCTCGCACCCGATGCACTTTTCGAGGCCGTCGGGGTGCCGGTTGAGCTGGTGGCGGCCGTGGAAGCGGGCCTCCGTGGGTCGCTTCTCCTCGGGGTACTCCTCGGTCTGGATCTTGCGGAACATCGTCGCGAAGGTCACCCCGAACCCGGCCACCGGAGCGAAGAAGGTCTTGAGAAAGCTGTCCTGCTCCTCGCCGTCGCCGTCAGCCGCCGTCGACCCGGTGCGCCCCGCCGAACCCCTCGACGAGTTCGCGGAGGGCGCGAAGGTCGCGGAGGTCGCGGAGGTCGCGGAGGTGCTGGAGGAGGTGGAGGTGCGTGGCGGCACCCGCTTACCCGGGGTGGCCGGCTTGGCGCCGTCCGGCACAGCCGGACCGGCCTCCGGCACCGACGTCCCACTCTCAGAACGGGGCTGGGCTCCCTGAGGCTCGGAGAGGTCGCGGCCGGACGTCTCGTCAGCCACGGTCGTCCTCCTCGGTATGCGTGTCGTCTCTGGCGGGGCCCGAGCCGTGACCCGAGGTGGTGGCTCCCACGGCCACCGGCCGGCGGCGGGGCTCCTTTAGCGTCTGACCCGGCAGCGGCGGAACAGGATATCCACCCGCGAAGGGGTCCACCGTCTTCGGGGGTGGCGCGCCGAGGGCGATCTCCTGCTCGCTGCGCCTCGAGTCGTAGAGGAACGACCCGACGAGGGCGAGCACGGCGATGATCCCGACGGCCGCCAGGATCACGACCGGGAAGTTCCGGTTGGCGATCGTCACCGCGCCCCCCGGGATCCAGCCGTTCTGGGCACCCCGGATGAAGGCGACGAGGACGACCCAGCCGAGGGTGGCGGGGATGAGGAGCTTCCAGCCGAACCGCATGAACTGGTCGTAGCGCACGCGGGGCAGCGAACCGCGCAGCCACACGAAGAAGAACATGAAGCCCCACAGCTTGGCGGTGAACCACAGCACACCCCACCAGCCGCCGCTGAACATGTTGTCGTTGATGAGGGAGACCAGCGGCGGGGCCTGCCAGCCGCCGAGGAACATCGTCGTGGCCAGCGCCGAGACGGTGAACATGTTGATGTACTCGCCGAGGAAGAACATCGCGAACCGCATCGAGCCGTACTCGGTGTGGAAACCACCGGTCAGCTCGCCCTCGCCCTCGGCGAGGTCGAACGGCAGCCGGTTGGTCTCGCCGACCATGGTGACGACGTAGACCGCGAACGAGAAGAACGCCGGGATGACGTACCAGAACGACGCCTGGCCAGCGACGATCTGAGAGGTGGACATCGACCCGCTGTAGATGAACACGGCGACGAGGGCGAGGCCCATGGCGATCTCGTAGGAGATGACCTGGGCGGTCGCGCGGAGGCCGCCGAGCAGCGGGTAGGTCGAGCCGGAGGACCAGCCGGCCAGCACGATGCCGTAGACACCGACCGAGGCGACGGCGAGCACGACCAGGACGGCGACGGGGAAGTCGGCGAGCTGCAACGGTGTCATGTTCCCGAACATCGACGCCTTGTCGCCCATGGGGATGATGGCGAACGACACGAAGGCCATCGTCGCCGCGATCAGTGGTGCCAGGGTGAAGATCACCTTGTCGGCCGCCGCCGGGGTGACGTCCTCCTTCAGCATCGACTTCATGCCGTCGGCGAGGGTCTGGAGCAGGCCGAACGGGCCCGCCCGGTTGGGGCCGGGACGCTGCTGCATCCGCCCGATGACCCGGCGCTCGAACCAGATGACGAGCAAGGTGCTGATGAGCAGGTAGACGAAGATCAGCAGGGCCTTGATGAGCGAGAGCCACCACGGTGTCGTGGAGAAGTCGGCGCGCGGGTTGTCGACCATCGGGAGCGAGGCGGCCGCGAGCTCCGGTATGCCCGTGAGGATGCTCATACTCGCGGCTGTCCTTCCTGCGAGGTCGGGGGCACATTGTGCGCCACCGGGGCGGCGTTGCGGAGGGAGGTCACCGACGACGTGGAGAGACCGCGGGAGTCGGGTGATGTCTGCGCGGCGACCACCCCGCTGACGGCTCGGGTCACGTCGACGAAGCCGCCCGCCTCCATGCGCAGCTCGGATCGCACCCGGCACCCGACCGAGTTCGTCGGAAGCCAGACAACACCGTCGGCCATCCGGTCGACGACCACCACCGGCACGGTGACCGACCCGTGGGAGCTGGCCACGGTGACGGGGTCACCGCCCTGGACGCCGAGCCGTTCGGCGTCGGAGACCGACAGCTTGGCCACCGCCCGGGGTGCGGTGCCGGCGAGGAACGGCTCGCCGTCCTGCAGCCGGCCGGCGTCGAGCAGGGTCGGCCACGTGGCCAGGACAAACCGGCCGTGGGCGTCCGGAACCGGCGCGTCGGGCGTGCGCTGGGCCCAGTCGCCGGCCCTTCGGTCGCCGCGCCAGGGGCCGAGCCGGGTGAACTCCGCGTGGACCTGCTCCTGGGTGCGCGTCTCGAGGAAGAAGCCCATCTCGGCGGCGAGCATGTCGAGCACCCGGTGGTCGCTCATGGCGTTGCTGGCGATAGCGGCCCTGAACGGCCGGACCCGGCCCTCCCAGTCGACGTAGGAACCGACCTTCTCCGCCTGCGGCGCCACGGGAAGCACGACGTCGGCGACCTCGGTGACGGCGGAGCCACGAACCTCGAGTGAGACCACGAACGTCTTGGCCAGCGCCTCCTCGACCCCGGGTTGGCTGAGATCGGCCGGGTCGACCCCGGCGACGACGAGCGCCTCGATCTGGCCCGACCGTGCGGCCTCGACGATGCCGGCGGTGTCGCGAGCCGGCCCGTCGGGCAGACCGACGACGTCCCACACCTCGGCGACCTCGGTGCGCGCCTGGGGGTTGGCGGCGGGCCGCCCACCCGGCAGGAGGGCCCCGAGCGCGCCGGCCTCGAGGGCGCCGCGCTCACCGGCCCGGCGCGGGACCCAGGCCAGCCCGGCCCCGGTCGTGGCCGCGAGGTTGGCGGCGGCCGCCAGGGCGCCGGGCACCATGGCCAGCCGCTCGCCGACGAGGATGACCCCGCCGTCGCGCAGCGCCTCGAGGGCGGCGTGGCCGGCCTTGCTCGCCTCCAGGTCGCTGAGGACCGTCGCCTCCCGCCCGGGGGCGGTCGGAAGCAGTCGGCCGGAGAGCTTGTCGAGCCCGCGGGTCGCGAAGGGGGCGATAGCGAAGACGGCCGTGCGCTCCGCCCGGACGGCCTTGCGCAGCCGCAGGAAGACCATCGGCGACTCGTCCTCGGGCTCGAACCCGACCAGCAGCACGGCCTTGGCGTGCTCCAGGTCGGCGTAGGTGACGGCGCCCCCTTGCGGGCCGGTGGCGACGACGTGGCGGGCGAGGAAGTCCACCTCCTCGGCCGAGTGCGGCCGGGCCCGGAAGTCGATGTCGTTGGTGTGCAGCGCGATCCGCGCGAACTTGCCGTACGCGTACGCGTCCTCGACCGACACGCGGCCACCGACGAGCACGCCGGCACCCCGGGAGGCACGCAGGCCGGCCGCCGCGACGGCGAGGGCCTCCGGCCACCCGGCCGCGCGCAGCTCGCCGTCCTCGCCCCGCACGAGGGGCACCTCGAGACGGTCCGGCATGGTGGCGTACTGGAAGGCCCAGCGGCCCTTGTCGCAGTTCCACTCCTCGTTGACCGCCGGGTCGTTCAGGGCCATCCGGCGCAGCACCACGCCCCGGCGGTGGTCGGTGCGGATCGCACATCCCGACGCGCAGTGCTCGCAGACGCTCGGGGTGGACACGAGGTCGAACGGACGGGAGCGGAACCGGTAGGCCGCGCCGGTGAGCGCCCCCACGGGGCAGATCTGCACGGTGTTGCCCGAGAAGTAGGACTCAAAGGGCTGGTCCTGGTAGATGCCGACCTGCTGCAGCGCGCCGCGCTCGACGAGGGCGATGAAGGGGTCGCCGGCGATCTGGTCGGAGAAGCGGGTGCAGCGGGCACAGAGCACGCACCGCTCGCGGTCGAGCAGGACCTGGCTCGAGATGTTGATCGGCTTGGGGTAGGTGCGCTTGATGTCCTCGAACCGGGAGGTGGCGCGACCGTTGCTCATGGCCTGGTTCTGCAGAGGGCACTCGCCGCCCTTGTCGCAGACCGGGCAGTCGAGCGGGTGGTTGATGAGCAGCAGCTCCATGACGCCCTGCTGGGCCTTGTCGGCCACCGGCGAGGTGAGCTGGGTCTTGACCTGCATCCCCTCGGACACGGTGATCGTGCACGACGCCTGCGGCTTGGGCATCGGCCGCAGCGCCCCGTCCGGCCCGGGGGTGGCGATGTCGACGAGGCACTGGCGACACGCCCCGACCGGCTCGAGCAGGGGGTGGTCGCAGAACCGCGGGATCTGCAGGCCCACCTCCTCCGCGGCCCGGATGACCAGGGTGCCCTTGGGCACCGAGACGTCGAGACCGTCGATGGTGAGGGTGATGTCGTCGGGGCCCTTGGGCGGGCGCGCGTTGCCGCCGCTGCTGACCGCGTTGCCGCCCGCACTGGGGCTGGTCAGCGGCGGCGACGCCGGGGTGGACGCGCTGGATACCGTCGAGCTCGTCATGCCGGCGCCGACTCCTTCTCCTGCGTGAAGCGACGGGCGGACAACGCCGACTCGTCGCGGTCGAACGGACAGCGGCCCAGGCTCAGGTGCTGGAGGTACTCCTCGCGGAAGTACTCGACGCTACTGGTGATGGGCGACGTCGCGCCGTCACCGAGCGCGCAGAACGACCGGCCGAGGATGTTGTCACAGATGTCGAGCAGCTTGTCGAGATCCACCTCGCTGCCCTCGCCCTGCTCCAGCCGCTCGAGGATCTGAGCCAGCCACCAGGTGCCCTCCCGGCACGGGGTGCACTTGCCGCAGGACTCGTGCCGGTAGAAGTCCGTCCAACGCTCGACGGCCCGCACCACGCACGTGGTCTCGTCGAAGATCTGGAGCGCCCGCGTGCCGAGCATCGAGCCCGCCGCCGCGACCGACTCGAAGTCGAGCGGCACATCGAGGTGCTGGTCGGTGAAGAGCGGCGTCGACGACCCGCCAGGGGTCCAGAACTTCAGCTTCTTCTGTGGGTCGCGCATGCCGCCGGCCATGTCGAGCAGCTCGCGCAGCGTGATGCCGAGGGGCGCCTCGAACTGGCCGGGCCGCTTGACGTGCCCCGACAGGCTGAAGATGCCGAACCCGGTCGACTTCTCGGTGCCCATGGCCTTGAACCACTCCGAGCCGTGCAGCAGGATCGGCGGGATCGACGCGATGCTCTCGACGTTGTTGACCACCGTGGGCCGCGCGTACAGGCCGGCGACCGCGGGGAACGGCGGCTTCAGCCGGGGCTGTCCGCGGCGGCCTTCCAGGGAGTCCAGCAAGGCGGTCTCCTCACCACAGATGTATGCGCCCGCGCCGGCGTGCACGGTGACCTCGAGGTCGAACCCGCTGCCATGGATGTCCTTGCCGAGGTGGCCCGCGGCGTAGGCCTCCTCGACCGCCCGCAGGAGCCTGCGGTAGACGTGGACGAGCTCGCCGCGCAGGTAGATGAACGCGTGGTGGCAGCCGATGGCGAACGACGTGATCGCCACCCCCTCGATGAGGAAGTGGGGCGCCGCGAGCATCAGCGGGGTGTCCTTGCAGGTGCCCGGCTCCGACTCGTCGGCGTTGACGACGAGGTAGCGGGGGCCGCCGTCCGGAGGCGGCAGGAAGCTCCACTTCAGACCGGTCGGGAACCCGGCGCCGCCGCGTCCCCGCAGGCCCGAGTCCTTGGCCATCGAGACGAGGTCGGCCTGCCCGGTCGACAGCGCCTTCTTCAGCGCCTGGTAGCCCTCGTTGTCCTCGTAGGTGGCCAGGGTCCACGACTCCGGGTGGTCCCAGAACTTCGTGAGGATCGGGGTCAACACGGTGTTCACGCGGGGTCGCCCTTCTGCGTATTCCCGGTCCCGCGGTCGCCGGCCGGTGCGTCGCCAGGCTGCTTGTCGGCGTCGTTGCTGGGGGTGTCGGCCGAGGAGGTCAGGCCCGCGGCCAGACCACCACGGTCACCGGCCGCGCTCGCGTCCGGTGAGTGCTCGGCGCCCGGCTCGTCCTTGCCCTTGTCGCCGTCGTCCTCCGTGCCCGGAGCCACCCAGCCACGCTCATGCGCGAGGCGCAACCCGACGAGGGAGGCCTCGCCGGCGCCGACACCCTCGTCGGCCCGGCCGTCACTGAAGCCGGCGAGCACCCGGGAGACCTGCTTGAAGGTCGCGACCGAGCCGGCACCGCGGGTGGGGACCACGGTCTCCCCGGCGCGCAGGTCGTCGACGAGCTGCTTGGTGGACTCGATGGTCTGGTTGTCGAAGAACTCCCAGTTGGCCATGACGACCGGCGCGTAGTCACATGCGGCGTTGCACTCGACGCGCTCGAGGGTGACCTTCCCGTCGGGCGTCGTCTCGTCGTGTCCCACGCCGAGGTGGTCGCTCACGGCCTCCCAGATCTGGTCGCCACCCATGATCGCGCACAGGGTGTTGGTGCAGACGCCCACGGTGTACTCGCCGTTGGGGTGTCGCTTGTACTGCGTGTAGAACGTCGCCACGCCGGAGACCTCTGCGGTCTCCAGGTCGAGGCGCTCGGCGCAGAAAGCGATCCCGCGGCCCGACACGTAGCCATCGACACTCTGCACGAGATGCAGCAGCGGCAGCAGCGCCGACCGCGCCTGCGGGTAACGGGCGATGACCGCGTCGGCGTCGGTATGCAGCTGGGCCAGCACGTCGTCGGGGTAGGGCGTCTTGCTCGAGGCGGGGACGTTGAGGTGACCGGATGCCTGCTGGCCCGCGGTCGCGTAGTGGTTCAACATCAGCGGTCCACTCCTCCCATGACGGGGTCGATGGAGGCCACGGCCACGATGACGTCCGCAATCTGGCCGCCCTCGCACATCGCCGCCACGGCTTGGAGGTTGTTGAACGACGGGTCGCGGAAGTGGGCTCGGTAGGGCCGCGTGCCCCCGTCGGACACCACGTGACACCCCAGCTCGCCCTTCGCGCTCTCGATCGCGACGTACGCCTGGCCGGGGGGCACCCGGAAGCCCTCGGTGACCAGCTTGAAGTGGTGGATCAACGACTCCATCGACTCGCCCATGATGGTGCGGATGTGGTCGAGGCTGTTGCCCATGCCGTCACCGCCGATGGCCAGCTGGGCCGGCCACGCGATCTTCTTGTCCTCGACCATGACCGGGGCGCCCGGCTCGTCGGCCTGCAGCCGGTCCGTCGCCTGTTCGATGATCCGCAGCGACTGGTACATCTCGTCGATCCGGATCCGCAGCCGGCCGTAGGCGTCGTTCGAGCTGCGGGTGATGACGTCGAAGTCGTAGGTCTCGTAGCCGCAGTAAGGGTCGCTGCGGCGCAGGTCGTGCGGCAGTCCGGTCGCCCTGAGGATCGGGCCGGTCACGCCGAGCGCGACGCACCCGGTGAGGTCGAGGTAACCGACCCCCTGGAGGCGACCCTTGACGATGGGGTTCTCGTTGAGGAGCATCTCCAGCTCGCCGAGCCCGCGTCGCAGCATCGGCATGGCGTCGCGGATCCGGTCGTAGACGCCGCGCGGCAGGTCCTGGGCGACGCCACCGGGCCGGATGTAGGCGTTGTTCATCCGCAGGCCGGTGATCATCTCGATGATCGACATGATCCGCTCGCGCTCACGGAATCCCACGGTCATCACGGTCGTGGCGCCGAGCTCCAGTCCACCGGTGGCGAGGGCGACGAGGTGGGAGCTGATCCGGGTCAGCTCCATCATCAGCACCCTGATCGTCGAGGCCCGCTGCGGGATCTGGTCGGTGATGCCGAGGAGCTTCTCGACCGCAAGGCAGTAGACGGTTTCCTGCATCATCGGCGTGAGGTAGTCCATCCGGGTGCAGAACGTGACGCCCTGCGTCCAGGTGCGGAACTCCATGTTCTTCTCGATGCCCGTATGCAGGTAGCCGATCCCGGCCCGCGTCTCGGTCACCGTCTCGCCGTCGAGCTCGAGGATGAGACGGAGCACGCCGTGCGTCGACGGGTGCTGCGGACCCATGTTGACGACGATCCGCTCCTCGTTGAGCGCCGCCGCGTCGTTGACCAGGTCGTCCCAGTCGCCGCCGGACGCGTTGAAGACGGGGGCGTCGCCCGCGACATCGGCGTCGGCCCCGGTGGTGGCGTAGGGGTCGCCGGCGCGGGTGGCGCCCGTTCGCCGGCCGCTCTGGCCGGTCTGGCTGGTGGTCGTCATGCGGGGTCCTCGCAAAGTATCGGAGCCAGCCGTGGGGTCCTCGCGACGAATCGAGGCGAAGCCGAGATCGTCGTGGGGAGAACTTTGTGGGGCGCCATCAGCTGTAGCTCCTGCGCTGGTCCGGCGGCGGGATGGTCGCGCCCTTGTACTCGACCGGGATGCCGCCCAGCGGGTAGTCCTTGCGCTGCGGGTGCCCCGGCCAGTCGTCGGGCATGAGGATGCGGGTCAGCGCCGGGTGCCCGTCGAACTGGATGCCGAACATGTCCCACGTCTCACGCTCGTGCCAGTCGTTGGCGGGATAGACCGCGACGACCGACGGGATGTGCGGGTCGTCGTCGGGACAGGTGACCTCGACGCGGATCCGCTTGCCGCCGTTGGTGATCGAGAGGAGGTGGTAGACGGCGTGGAGCTCACGGCCGGTCTCGTGCGGATAGTTCACACCCGACACGCCGGTGCAGATCTCGAACCGGAGGTCGGGCTCGTCGCGCAGCATGCGCACGACGGGGAGCAGGTGCTGGCGGCGCACGAAGATCGTCATCTCGCCGCGGTCGACGGTGACGTACTCGACCGCCTCCGCCCACGACGCCTGTCCGCCCACGAGCGCCCGCTCGAGGGAGTCGGCGACCTCGTCGAAGTAATGGCCGTAGGGCCGGGCCGTGGCGCCGGGCAGGAGGATGTCACTGCGCAAGCCTCCGTAGCCGCTGGTGTCCTGGCCGCTCGATGCGCCGAACATGCCGAACCGCTCACCGATGACCACGGGTTCGGGCAGGGTGCCCGGCACCGCCGGGAGGCTGGGCGCATACTCCTGCGCCGTCTCCTGGGAGCCCTGCTTCGGGTCCTTGACGCCGTCCTTGTCGGGGCCCTCGTTGTTGGCCCCTTCGTCCTTGGTGGTGCCCGTCTCGCTCACGCCAGCAGACCCTTCATGGCGTGCGTCGGCGTCGCGTTGAGGGCCGCCAGCTCGGCCAACCGGGCCGCCTTCTCGCGGTTGACGCCCAGGGGCATGGTCTGGATCTGCTCGTGGAGCGTGATGATCGCGTTGAGCAACATCTCGGGCCGCGGCGGGCAGCCGGGGAGGTAGACGTCGACGGGGACGATGTGGTCGACGCCCTGGACGATCGCGTAGTTGTTGAACATCCCGCCCGAGCTCGCACAGACGCCCATCGAGATGACCCACTTGGGGTTCGGCATCTGGTCGTAGACCTGCCGCACGACCGGCGCCATCTTCTGGCTGACCCGCCCAGCGACGATCATCAGGTCGGCCTGGCGGGGGGTGGCCGAGAAGCGCTCCATCCCGAACCGGGCGATGTCGTAGTCAGGCGTGCCCACGGCCATCATCTCGATGGCGCAACAGGCCAGGCCGAAGGTGGCCGGCCACATCGAGCTCTTGCGCATGTAGCCCGCGAGGCCCTCGATGGTGGTCAGGAGGAACCCGGAGGGGAGCTTCTCTTCGATACCCATGTCGTTTGCTGACTTCCTTACTCCCACTCGAGCCCGCCGCGGCGCCAGACATAGGCGTAGGCGACGAACACGGTGAGGATGAACAGAACCATCTCCACGAGCGCGAAGAGGCCGAGCGAGTTGAAGGCGACCGCGAACGGGTAGAGGAACACGCTCTCGATGTCGAAGATGATGAAGAGCATGGCCACGAGGTAGTACTTGATCGGGATGCGCCCGCCACCCTCGGCGTGAGGAGTCGGCTGGATCCCGCACTCGTACGCCTCCATCTTGGCCCGGTTGTAGCGCTTCGGGCCGACCACGAGGCTGGTCCCTACGGACAGCGCAGCGAACGCGGCCCCGAGGCCGAGGAGAAACAGGAGCGGGACGTACGGGTTGGTCATCCGGCATACCCCTTCCGGCAGTCGCTGCACACGGGTCGCAAGCGGGTCGTGGTCATCCTAAGGGCGGGTCCCCGGGCCGGACGCGACCACCCGGCCGCGAGCGGTTCCCCGGCGGGATGCGGGCTGGTGCTCATGCGTCGGGCGCCACGGACGAGAGGGCATGGATGAGCCGGTCGTCGACCCGCCCACCGTGCTCCTCAGGCAGGTTGGCCATGACCTTGAGCAGGAACCGCATCAGGGTCGTGCGCGGCAGGCCGTACTTGGTGGCGAGCCGCATGACCTCCGGGTTGCCGATGGCCCGGGCGAACCACCGGCCCAGCGTGTAGTAGCCGCCGAGAGCGTCCTTCATCACCTGGGGGTAGGACGCGAGGACCCGCTCGCGGCCGGCGTCGTCGGTGCGGGCGAACGCCTGCGCGATGACCTCCGCGGCCAGCCGGCCGGACTCCATGGCGTAGGCGATGCCCTCGCCGTTGAACGGGTTGACCATGCCGCCGGCGTCGCCGACGAGCAACAACCCGTCGCGGTAGTGCGGCTGGCGGTTGAAGCCCATCGGCAGCGCGGCTCCGCGGATGGGGCCGACCATCGTCGTGTCGTTGTAGGTCCACTCGTCGGGCATCGTCGCGACCCAGCGGCGCATGACCTCCTTGTAGTCGACGTTGCCGAACGCCTTGCTGGTGTTGAGGATCCCCAGCCCGACGTTGGACGTGCCGTCCCCGACGCCGAACACCCAGCCGTAGCCCGGCAGGAGCACCCGGTTGCCCTGCGGGTCGGTGGACCACAGCTCGAGCCACGACTCGAGGTAGTCGTCGTCGTGCCGGGGCGAGGTGTAGTAGGTGCGCACCGCGACGCCCATCGGCCGGTCGTCGCGCTTCTGGCGCCCCATGCCGAGGGAGAGGCGCGAGGAGTTGCCGTCGGCGGCGATGACGAGCGGGGCGCGGTAGGTGAGGACGGGGCCGGTGGCCCGCCCGTTCTCGTCGACCGCCTTCGCGCGGACGCCGGCGATCCGGCCGTTCGCGTCGAGCACCGGCCCGGTGACGTTGGTGCCCTCGAGCAGGTGCGCGCCGTGCTTGACCGCGTGCCGGGCGAGGATGTCGTCGAAGTCCATCCGGGTGCGCACGAGGCCGTAGGGCGGGAACTCCGACGTGTCGGGCCAGTCGAGCTGCAGCCGGTGGCCGCCGCCGATGATCCGCAGGCCCTTGTTCTTGATCCATCCGTCGTCTTCGGGCGTGGGCACCCCCAGGGTGATGAGCTCGCGGACCGCCCGCGGCGTCAGGCCGTCGCCGCAGACCTTCTCGCGGGGGAAGGTGGTCTTCTCCAGCAGCAGGACGTCGAGCCCCGCCAGGGCCAGGTATGCCGCCGTCGCCGAGCCGCCGGGGCCGGCACCGACGACGATGACGTCGGCTCGGCCCGTGACGGCCTCGGTGGTCTGCAGGCCGTCCAGGGCGGGGTCGGCCGCCGTCGGGTCGGCCGGCGCGGGAGGGTTCCCGACCACGTCCATGGCGCCCATTCTTCCGTCCGTCCGGCTGCTTGTGAAGATGTTCACGAACTCGCTCGGCGAGTCTATGCCTGGTCTCGGCATACCGACCGCTCGGCCCGACGTGGGCTGCGACACCATCCGATGGACGTCTTGACCGCTAGCGGGCGACGGCCCGGTGGAGAGCGACGATCCCGCCTGAGAGGTTGCGCCATTCGACCTCGTGCCAGCCACTCACGGCGATGGTGCCGGCGAGCTCGCGCTGGTCCGGCCACGCGCGGATCGACTCCGCGAGGTAAACGTAGGAGTCGGGGCTCGACGACACCCGACGGGCGATCGCCGGCAACGCCCGCATGAGGTAGTTCAGGTAGACCCGCCGGAACGGACCGTTGACGGGGCGGCTGAACTCGCAGACGACGAGCCGGCCCCCGGGCCGGGTCACCCGGCGGAACTCCGTGAGTGCCGCCGCCGGGTCGGCGATGTTGCGCAGCCCGAACGACATCGTCACCGCGTCGAACGACGCGTCGGCGAAGGGCAGTCGCATCGCGTCGGACGCCGTGAACGCCATGTCGGGCCGTCGTTCCCGACCCACCTTGAGCATCCCGAGCGAGAAGTCAGCCGGGACGACCCGCACTCCCCGGTCGGCGAGGGGCTCCGAGCTGGTGCCGGTGCCGGCGGCGATGTCGAGCACCGTGTCACCGGTTTGCACGTCGAGCGCCCTCAGGGTGGCCGCGCGCCAGAGCCGGTCCTGGCCGAGGGACAGCACGTCGTTGGTGAGGTCGTAGCGCGCGGCTACCCCGTCGAACATCCGGGCGACCTCGGACGGGTCCTTCTCGAGGCTGGCGCGGGTCATGCAGGCATTGTGGCGGACATCGTGCAACGGACCCGCCGCGACGAGGTCGAGCGGGCCTTCCCGACCGGCCCCTCTACCATCATGGGCATGTCGACCCTCCCGGAGCGCGCCTGGGCGGGGCTGCCCCTCGGGTCACCGCTCGTCGTCCGCACCCGGGCGATCGCCGACCCCGGCCCGCTCCTGGCGTTGCTGCCGGACCCGGACCGCCCGGAGGACGTGCTCTCGTGGGTGCGCCACCGCGAGGGGCTCGTGGCGTGGGGCCAGGTCGCCCGCCTCACTGTCTCAGGTCCGGACCGCTTCGTTGCCGCCGACGAGTGGTGGGCCGAGGTGTCGGCCCACGCGGTGGTTCGTGACGAGGTCAGCCGGCCCGGCACCGGTCCCGTGGTCTTCGGGTCGTTCCCCTTCTCGGACTCCTCCACCGCGCCCGGAGTCCTCGTCGTGCCGGAGGTTGTCGTGGGGTGTCGCGACGGGGCCTGGTGGGTCACCACCGTCGGCACCGCCGGTCAGCTCCCTCCCATCCCCGAGCTCTCGCCCGGGCCCGCTCCTGCGTCGCCGGCGGGCGTCACCTTCGCCGACGGGGCGCTCGGCCCCGACGAGTGGGGCAGCGCGGTCGTCGACGCCGTCGGCCGGATCAACCGTGGGGACCTCGACAAGGTCGTCCTGGCTCGTGACCTCTACGCCCGGGCGTCCGGACGGATCGACCCGCGGTTCCTGCTGACCCACCTCGCCGAGCGCTACCCGCGTACCTGGTCGTTCGCCGTCGACGGGCTCGTCGGTGCGACCCCCGAGCTGCTCCTGCGCCGCGAGCACGGGCTGGTGACGTCGCGGGTCCTGGCCGGCACGATCCAGCGCTCCGGCAACGACGTCAACGACCTCGCGCTCGCCGCCTCGCTGGCCCGCTCGAGCAAGGACCTCGAGGAGCACGAGTACGCCGTGCGCTCGGTCGCCGAGGTGCTGGCGTCGCACTGCTCGTCGACCAACGTGCCCGAGACGCCCTTCGTGCTGCACCTCAGCAACGTCATGCACCTGGCTACCGACGTGACCGGGGTCAGCTCCGACGCGGCGACGTCGCTCGCGCTGGCCGCCGCCCTCCACCCGTCGGCCGCCGTCGGGGGCACGCCCAAGGACGTGGCCGTCGCGCTCATCGACGAGATCGAGGGCATGGACCGCGGCCGGTATGCGGGTCCGGTCGGCTGGATGGACGGCTCCGGTGACGGCGAATGGGGCATCGCCCTGCGGTGCGGCCGGGTCGACGAGTCCGACCCCGCCCGCATCCGCCTCTACGCCGGCTGTGGCATCGTCGCCGGATCGACCCCCGAGTCGGAGCTGGCCGAGGCGGACGCCAAGTTCGTCCCCATGCGCGACGCCCTCGAAGCCGGAGCCTGAACCCCGACCGGACTCACCTTCTTGTCGGTTTCCACGTGCTAGACGCCCCGGAACCGACAAGAACGAGAGTCCGGTCGGGGTTAGGACGGGATCGGGGGAGTCCGGTCGGGGGGTTGTGGCTGGGTCGGGGGAGTCAGACGTGCGGCATGACCTCGGCGGCGATCAGGTCGAGGTGGTCGAGGTCGCCGAAGTCGAGCACCTGCAGGTAGGTCCGCTCGGTGCCCACCGACGCATACCGGCCGAGGGTCTCGACGCACTCCGCGGGCGTGCCGACGACGGCGTCCCGGCGCAGCTCGTCGAGGTCGCGCCCGGCCGCCTCGGCCCGGCGCCGCACCTCGGCGTCGTCCCGCCCGCAGACGACGGTGAGCGCAGCGGACCGCACCAGGCTGTCCGGAGCACGGCCCACCGCCTCGCACGCCTCCGTGGCGCGCCCGAACAGGTCGCCGGTGACGTCCACGGGCGAGAACCCGACGTTGAACTCCGCGGCGTAGCGGGCCGCCAGCTGCGGGGTCCGCTTCTTGCCGTGTCCGCCGACGATGATCGGCGGCCCGTCCGGGGAGGACGGCTTCGGCAGCGCAGGCGAGTCGACGACCGTGTAGTGGCTGCCGGAGAAGGAGAACGTCTCGCCGACCGGGGTGCGCCACAGGCCCGTGACCACCGCCAGCTGCTCCTCGAACCGGTCGAACCTCGTTCGTAGATCAGGAAACTCGAGCCCGTAGGCCTGGTGCTCGGCCTCGAACCAGCCGGTGCCGAGGCCGAGCTCGACACGGCCGCCGCTCATCTCGTCGACCTGCGCCACGCTGATGGCGAGCGGCCCCGGGTGGCGGAACGTGGCCGACGTGACCAGGGTGCCGAGCCGGATGGTCGATGTCTGCAGGGCGAGCCCGGCCAGCGTCACCCATGAGTCGGTCGGCCCGGGCAGGCCGGACACGTCCCCCATCTTGAGGTAGTGGTCAGACCGGAAGTACGCCGAGAACCCGCACTCCTCGGCCCGCCGGGCGAGGGCGAGCTGGTCGGCGTAGCTCGCGCCCTGCTGCGGTTCGGTGAAGATGCGCAGGTCCATGGTCATGCCGAGGCCTTTGTCGTGTGCAGCCAGACCGTCGTCTCAGGAGGGATCTCGTCACCGGTCAGCGGCTCGCTGGCGATGACGACCCGACCCTCCGGCAGGGGTATGCCGGTCTCGCCGAAGTTGGTCACGCTGACCCAGCCGCCGGGGCGCTCGAACGCGACCACGTCGGAGGGCGACTCACGCCACGTCAGCTCCTCGGCGGCGAGCAGCGAGCGCCGGGCGGCCAGAGCGGCGATATAGAACCGCAGGGTGGAGGCCGGGTCGGCCAGCTCGCGCTCCATGGCATACCGGCCGAACCAGGCCGGCTGCGGGAGGTGGGCCGAGCCGGACCCGAAACCGAACGACTCCCCCGACTCCCTCCAGGGGATGGGCACCCGGCAGCCGTCCCGGCCCTTCTCCGCGCCGCCGGACCGGAAGAACGTCGGGTCCTGGAGCACCTCGGCCGGCAGGTCGGTGACCTCCGGCAGGCCGAGCTCCTCGCCCTGGTAGAGGTAGGCCGAGCCCGGCAGCGCCAGCGCGAGCAGGGTCGCCGCCCGCGCACGCCGCAGCCCACGGGCGACGTCGGGGGCCGGGTCCGTGCCACCGTCGCGCAGCCAGGCCACGAGGTCCGTGCCGTTGGGCAGGGCGTAGCGGGTGGCGTGGCGCACCATGTCGTGGTTGGACAAGACCCACGTCGACGAGGCCTCGGCCTCCCGGGCTAGAGCCAGGTTGTCGTCGATGACCTTCCGGAACGCGCCGGCGACCCACTCGGTCTGCAGCAGGTCGAAGTTGAACGCCTGGCCGAGCTCCTCCGCGGACGCGAACCGCACCCTCCGGTGAGCGGGTACCCACGCCTCGGCGACGGCCATCCGCGGCGGGTCGTACTCGTTGAAGACGGCCCGCCACGAGCGGTAGATGTCGTGCACCTCGTCGCGGTCCTGGAACGGGTGCTCCCCGTCAGCGAAACCCCCCGCCGAGAGCTGCGCCTGCGTCGGGAGCGAGCCGTCGAGCCCGCTGATGACCGAGGCGTCTTTGACGAGCAGCTGCGCGACGTCGACCCGGAAACCGTCGACGCCGCGGTCGGCCCAGAAGCGCAGGGTCTTCAGGAAGTCGGCCCGCACCTCCTCGTCGGCCCAGTTGAGGTCGGGCTGCTCGGGCGCGAACAGGTGCAGGTACCAGTCGCCGTCGCCCAACGGCTCCCACGCCGGGCCGCCGAAGTACGACGTCCAGTCGGTGGGCGGTTCGGCCCCGTCAGCGCCCCGGCCGCGGCGGATGACGTAGCGGCGACGGGCAGCCGATCCGGGCGCCGCGGCCACGGCCTCTCGGAACCAGGCGTGCCGGTTCGACGTGTGGTTGGGCACGATGTCGACGATGACCTTGATGCCCGTCCGGTGCAGCTCGCCGACCAGGGTGTCGATGTCGTCCAGTGACCCCAGCTCGGGCGCGACGGCGCGGTAGTCGTCGACGTCGTAGCCGCCGTCGGCGAGCGCCGAGGGGTAGAACGGGCTGAGCCAGACCGCGTCGACGCCCAGCCGGCGCAGGTGGTCGACCCGGGAGATGATCCCGCGCAGGTCACCGACGCCGTCGCCGTTGCCGTCCGCGAAGCTGCGCGGGTAGATCTGGTAGACGACGGCCTGCCGCCACCATGTCGACGCCGTCGGGTCGCTCCCGCTCGCTGCCTCGGCGGCCTCGGCCGCCTCCGCTGCGTCGGCTGCGTCGGCTGCGTCGGCTGCGTCGGCTGCGTCGGCTTGGTCGTTGGTGTCGGCGGGCGTCTCCAGCACTGAGGTCACGACGCTCACGCTATCGACCGGCATACTCAGCCCGTGAGGTCCCCCGAGCGCGCGGCCCGCCTCGTCGCGGCCCTCGTCGCCGGGGGGGTCCATGACGTCGTCCTCGCTCCCGGCTCCCGGTCAGCAGCACTGGCCCTGGTCCTGTATGCCACGGACGCCGCCGGCGACCTGCGGCTGCATGTGCGGATCGACGAGCGGACCGCCGGCTTCCTCGCCCTGGGTCTCAGCATCGGCGCGCGCGCCCCGGTGGCCGTCGTCACGACGTCGGGCACAGCGGTCGGCAACCTCCTGCCCGCCGTCATGGAGGCGTCGCACTCGGGGCGCCGGCTCGTCGTCCTGGCCGCCGATCGGCCGGCCGCGATGCGCGGCAGCGGGGCCAACCAGACGACCCGTCAGGACGGCCTCTTCGGCGTCTTCGCCCCGTGCTTCGACCTGGCCGTGGACGTGGGCGATACCGACCTCGACGCCGCGGTGGCGATCGCCTGCCGGCGGGAGGGTCCGACCCATCTGAACGTGCAGCTGGAGGAGCCCCTCCTCCCCGACCTGCCGGCGTGGGTAGGGAGTCCCCGGGTCGCTTCCCCGCCCTCGCGGCTCCCGAACCATCGCGACGGCCGGGGCGCAGGGGCCGAGGTGCTACCCCGCGGCCCGCGCACCGTCGTCGTCGCCGGCGACGAGAGCGGGTCGGCCGCCCGGATCCTCGCCGAGCGGGCCGGCTGGCCGCTGCTGGCCGAGCCCACCTCCGGCGCCCGGGTCGGGGCGAACGCCATCCGCACCTACCGGCTCCTCCTCGGCGGCCCCCTCGGCGCACAGGTCGAGCGCGTCGTCGTCCTCGGCCATCCGACCCTGAGCCGCCCGGTCACCTCCCTGATCTCCCGCACCGACCTCGAGGTCTTGGCCGCTCCGGGCCCCGGTGGTGTGGTGACCGACCCCGGACACAGCGCCAGGCACCTCGGCCACGTCCCCACCATCGACGACGGTCCGCCGACCGACACCGACCGGCAGTGGCTGTCCGCCTGGCAGGAGCAGGACGCGGCCCTCTCGCGTCGCGTCGACGCGCTCGTCGACGCGCTGCCCGAGCTCGACGCCCTCCACGTGGCCCGCGAGGTCGCGGCAACGGTGACCGGGCACGCCACGCTCGTCGTCGGCTCGTCCAACACCGTCCGCGACCTCGACCTGATGACCACGCCCTACCCGCCCCACGAGCACCGGTTCGTCGTCGGCAACCGGGGGCTGGCCGGCATCGACGGCACCGTCTCCACCGCGGTCGGCGTCGCCCTGGGCCGCCCCGCCTCGTCCCGCTCCCTCGCCGCCGTCGGCGACCTGACGTTCCTCCACGACGCCAACGGGCTCGTCCTGGGCCCCGACGAGCCCCGTCCGAACCTCACCCTCGTCGTCACCAACGACGACGGCGGCTCGATCTTCGCCACCCTCGAGCAGGGGTCGCCCCCGTATGCCGCGGGCTTCGAGCGGGTGTTCGGCACCCCACACGGCACCGACCTGGAGGCCCTCTGCGCAGCCAGCCACACGGCATACCGGCGGGTCGCGTCCGTGGCCGACCTGAGGGCCGCCCTGTCGGAGCAGCCCACCGGGATCCGGGTGCTCGAGGCCCGCGTCGACCGGTCCCGACGCCGCGCCACGGCCGAGGCGCTGGCCGCGCTGACGGCCGGCTGAGCCGCGCTGAGGGAGAATCGCCCGATGACGACGTCGACACCGAGTCTCGCGCGCTCCAGCGTGCTCATGGCGAGCGGGTCCGTCGTCTCCCGGATCCTCGGCGTCGTCCGCCAGTCACTGCTGGTCTACGCCATCGGACAGGGCCTGGTGGGCAACGCCTTCCAGACCGCCAACACCCTGCCCAACGTCATCTACATGCTCATCGCCGGCGGCGTCCTCAACTCCGTGCTCGTGCCCCAGCTGGTGCGGGCGGCGAAGAACCCCGACGGCGGACGCGACTACACCGACCGGATCATCACGCTGGCCATGGCCGGCTTCCTCGTCGTCACCGTCGTCTGCACGATCGGTGCGGGCGTCCTGGTGCGCCTCTACTCGCAGAACCTCAGCGGCGACGCCCTCTCCCTGGCCACCTTCTTCGCCGTGCTCACGGTGCCGCAGATCCTCTTCTACGGGCTCTACGCGCTGCTCGGCCAGGTGCTCAACGCGCGCGGACAGTTCGCGGCGTTCGGCTGGTCGCCGGTGCTGGCCAACGTCGTCTCCATCATCGGGCTGCTGGCGTTCCTCGGCCTCTACGACGGGCATACCGCACCAGGGTCGTGGACCTCCGGCATGGTGTGGCTGTTCGCCGGCACCGCCACGCTGAGCATCGCGGCGCAGGGGATCTTCCTGCTGGTCCCGTTGTGGCGCAGCGGGTTCCGGTGGACCCCACGGTTCGGTATGCGCGGCGTGGGGCTGCGGGCCACCTCCAACGTCGCCGGGTGGGCCTTCGCGGCGCTCGTCGTGTCGCAGCTGGGCTACCTCGTCGCGTCCAATGTCATGTGGCACGCCTCCAACCAGACCGGCGAGGTCGGCCGGTTCGTCCCGGGCGTCTCGGTCTACAACAGCGCCCTGTTCGTCTTCATGGTCCCCCACGGGTTCGTCGCGCTCTCAGTCATCACCGCCATCTACCCGCGGGTCTCCGCCGCGGTCCACGACGGCGACACCGCGACCGTGCGCCGCGAGTACGTCCGTGGCCTCCTCGTCCCCGCGGCGCTGACCATGCCGGCGACGTTCGCCCTCGTGGTCTTCTCCGCCCCGATCGTGCACTTCCTCTTCACGTCGAAGGACCCGGCCGAGCTCCCCGCGACCCAGCTGACGCTCAGCGCCATGGCCGCAGCGGTCATCCCCTTCGGCATCGACGTGCTCAACCAGCGGTTCTTCTTCGCCTACGAGCGAGGCCGGACCGCCCTGGCCGAGCAGCTGGTCCTGTCGGTGTCGGCGGTCCTCGTCACGCTCAGCGCGCTGTTGCTGTCGCCGTGGTACGCCGTCCCCCTCATCGGGCTCGGCATTGTCGTCAGCAACGTGCTCGCCGCCCTGTTCGGTATGCGGGTCGTCGGGCGGACGGTCGGTGGCCTGCCTCTGCGCCGCATCACCTCCGCCTACGGCCGGATGGCGCTGGCCGCGCTCGTCGCCTCCGCCGTGGCCTTCCCCCTCCAGCTGCTCCTCGGTCACGTGACCGGGGAGGGCCGCTGGGGCGCGCTGCTGACCCTGGGTGTCGGCGGAGCGGTGTTCGGGGTCGTCTACCTGCTCATGGCCCGGGCGCTGGACATCCGCGAGGTGGCCGACCTCGCCGACCGCGTCCTCACCCGGCTGCCGAGCCGACACCGGCGGGGGCGCCACGAGAGCTGAGCCGGCCGACAGCGCGGACGTCGGTTGACGACACGGGGACGGTAAGCCAAGGTAAGCGAGCGCTTACCCCGCGCGGGGTGGCACGGCCGAAACGGGTGCCGGGTGCGCGGCGAGAGATCAGGAGGACGCATGGGACGGTTCGACGGGCAGGTCGCTCTCATCACTGGAGCCAGCCGCGGCATCGGGCTGGGCGCCGCCCAGCGGCTCGTCGACGAGGGCGCCCGGGTCTGCATCACGGCCCGCAAGCAGGATGCCCTCGAGGCGGCCGTGGCCACGCTCGGCGGCCCCGACGTCGCCATGGCCTCCGCCGGGCGGGCGGACGACGTCGCCCACCAGCAGCAGACGGTCGCCGCCGTCGTCGAACGGTTCGGGCGGCTCGACCTGCTCGTCAACAACACCGGCATCAACCCGGCCTACGGGCCGCTCATGGAGCTCGACCTCGACGCGGCCCGCAAGATCGTGGAGGTCAACGCCGTCGCCGCCCTGTCCTGGGTCCAGCAGGCGCACCGGGCCTGGCTGGGCGAGCACGGGGGCGCGATCGTCAACGTCTCGTCCGTCGCCGGGCTCCGGCCGGCGCCCGGGATCGGCTGGTACGGCGTCAGCAAGGCCATGCTCGTGCACCTGACCGAGGAGCTGGCCGTCGAGCTGGGCCCCGCCATCCGCGTCAACGCCGTCGCCCCGGCCATCGTCAAGACGGTCTTCGCGACCGCGCTGTACGAGGGTCGGGAGGAGAAGGTCGCGGCGGCGTACCCGATGAAGCGGCTCGGCGCGCCCGAGGACGTCGCAGGTGCCGTGGCCTACCTGCTGTCGACCGACGCCGCGTGGGTCACCGGGCAGACTCTCGTCGTCGACGGCGGCATCCTGCTGAGAGGCGGGGTCTGACGTGTATGCCGCCGGGTCCACCGCCGTCGTCACCGGCGCTGCGGGCGGGATCGGCCGGGCCCTTGCCGAACGGCTGTCGGCGGGCGGGTTCCAGCTCGTGGTCGCCGACCTCGACCCGGCCGTCGGGGCCGTCGCCCAGCAGCTGGGCGCCGTGGCGTTCGTGGGTGACTGCGCTTCTGAAGCCGGGGTGGCCGCGCTCGCCGACCAGGCGCATACCGCCCTGGGCCGCATCGACGTGTTCTTCGCCAACGCGGGCACCGACGTCGGCCGTGGGCTCGACACCCCCGACGCGCAGTGGGCCACCGCGCTCGAGGTCAACGTCATGGCGCACGTGCGCGCCGCCCGCGCCCTCGTGCCGGAGTGGCTGGAGCAGGGCGGCGGGCGGTTCGTCGTCACCGCGTCGGCGGCCGGGCTGCTGACGATGCTGGGCAGCGCCCCCTACTCGGTGTCGAAGCACGGGGCTGTGGCGTTCGCCGAGTGGCTGCGGGCGACCTACGGCCACCGCGGGATCGTCGTCCAGGCGATCTGTCCGCAGGGGGTGCGCACCCGGATGCTCGACGAGGCCGGGCCGCTCAAGGACCTGCTGTCGCGCGACGGCGCCCTCGACCCGGAGGAGGTGGCCGAGCTGGTCTGGCAGGCCCTCGACGGCGAGGCGTTCTTCGTCCTCCCCCACCCGGCCGTCGCCGGCTACTACGCGCAGCGGGCGCAGCACCCGGACGCCTGGCTGGCGGGTATGCAGCGGCTCCAGGCCAAGCTCGACGCCCTACCCGCGGACGGGGCCGGCTCATGAAGGCCTGGCGGGTCGAGTCCCTCGGTGAGCCCCGTGACGCGCTGACCCTCCACGACGTGCCCGAGCCGGCGGCCGGACCCGGCCAGGTGCGCGTCCGGGTGCTGGCCTCCCCCGCGAACTTCCCCGACGTGCTGCTGTGCCGCGGGCTCTACCAGGTGCGACCGCCGCTGCCCTTCACGCCGGGCGTCGAGGTCTGCGGCGAGGTGCTCGACGTCGGCGAGGGAGTCAGGGGTTTCGACCCGGGACAACGGGTCGTCGGGACAGCCGTGCTGCCGGACGGCGGGTTCGCCGAGCAGGCGCTTCTCGACGGCAGGGCGACCTTCGCTGCGCCGGACTCCCTCGGCGACGCGGAGGCCAGTGCGTTCGTCATCGGCTACCAGACCGGCTGGTTCGCGCTGCACCGGCGGGCGCACCTGCAGCGCGGTCAGACGCTGCTCGTGCACGCGGCGGCCGGCGGGGTCGGCAGCGCCGCGGTGCAGCTCGGAAAGGCCGCTGGGGCAACGGTGGTCGGAGTCGTCGGCGGGCCGGAGAAGGCCGAGGTCGCCCGGCGGCTCGGAGCCGACATCGTCGTCGACCGGCATACCGAAGACTTCGTGTCCGTCGTCAAGAAGGCCACCGGCGGGCGTGGGGCCGACGTCGTCTTCGACCCCGTGGGCGGCGAGACCTACGACCGGTCCACCAAGTGCGTGGCCTTCGAGGGGCGGATCGTCGTCGTGGGGTTCGCCGGCGGCACGATCCAGGCGCCGCCGCTGTCGCACGCCTTGGTCAAGAACTACGCGGTGCTCGGGCTGCACTGGGGGCTCTACACCCAGGTGGCCCCCGAGCTGGTGCGTGAGGCCCACGCCGAGCTGACCCGGCTGGCCGACGCGGGCGTCGTCGCTCCGGTCGTCAGCGAACGGTTCGGCCTCGACGGGGTGGCCGACGGGGTGCAGCGGCTGGCCGACGGGTCCACCGTGGGCCGGGTCTGCTGGGTGGCCGGCGCGTGAGCGACAGCCCCCCGGGCCTCGACCTCGACGCCTTCGGGCGCTGGCTGGCCGACGCCGCCCCGGGGCTGCTCGACGGGCCGCTCACCGGGCAGGTGATCGCCGGCGGCCGCTCGAACCTCACCTACCGGGTCAACGACGGCAGGCATACCGTCGTCGTCCGCCGGCCGCCGCTCGGCCACGTGCTGGCCACCGCGCACGACATGGGACGTGAGTTCCGCGTCATCTCCGCGCTGGCGTCCACCCCGGTGCCGGTCCCCGAGCCGTATGCGTCGTGTGCCGACGGCTCTGTGGTCGGGGCACCGTTCTACGTCATGGGCTTCGTCGACGGGACGCCCTACCGGCTGGCAGGCGAGCTCGAGGCGCTCGGACCGGAGCGCACCCGGGCCATCGGCAAGCGGATGGTCGACACCCTGGCCGACCTGCACCTCGTCGACCCGGCATCCGTGGGACTCGCCGACTTCGGCCGCCCAGAAGGGTTTCTCGCTCGGCAGGTGCGTCGGTGGGGGCAGCAGCTCGACGCGTCTCACAGCCGCGACCTCGCCGGGGTCGGGGAGCTGCGCCGCCGCCTGACCGAGCGCGTACCGCAGGAGAGCGCGCCGGCGATCGTCCACGGCGACTACCGGCTCGACAACCTTCTCGTGCGGGCCGACGACACCGTCGGCGCGGTCGTCGACTGGGAGATGGCGACGTTGGGCGACCCCCTCACCGACCTCGCGTTGTTGCTGACCTACCACCGGATGGCCGACCTCGACACGAGCGGCGTGGTCTCGTCGGCCGCGCAGGCGCCGGGGTTCCCCACCCGCGCCGACGTTGTGCAGCGGTATGCCGCGCGCACCGGCCGCGACCCGTCGCACCTCGGGTTCTACGAGGCGCTGGCCTGTTTCAAGCTGGCCGTGGTGCTGGAGGGCATCCACTACCGCCACGTGCACGGGCAGACCGTGGGCGACGGCTTCGGGACGATCGGCGACCATGTGGAGCCGCTTGTCGCGATGGGGCTCGCATCGATCAAGGAGGACGACTGATGGACTTCGGCCTGGACGCCCGCACCGAGGAGCTGCGCACCACCCTGCTCGACTTCATGGATACCCACGTGCATCCGGCCGAGGCGGTGTTCGCGCGGGAGATGGACGAGCTCGAACAGGCGGGCGACCGGTGGGCGTGGTCGCGGACCCCGGTGCTGGCCTCGCTGCGCGACGAGGCTCGGGCCCGCGGGCTGTGGAACGCGTTCCTGCCCGGTGAGCGCGGAGCGGGGCTGACCAACCTCCAGTACGCGCCGCTGGCCGAGATCACCGGCCGTGCCGTCCAGATCGCGCCGGCCGCCCTCAACTGCTCGGCGCCGGACACCGGCAACATGGAGGTCCTGGCCCAGTTCGGCACACCGGAGCAGCAGGGCCAGTGGCTGGAACCGTCGCTGCGCGGGGAGATTCGCTCGGCGTTCGCCATGACCGAGCCCGACGTGGCGTCGTCCGACGCGACCAACGTGGCGACGCGAATCGCACGGGACGGCGACGCATACGTCGTCACCGGCCGGAAGTGGTGGATCACCGGCGCGATGAACCCCGACTGCCAGGTGTTCATCGTCATGGGCAAGACCGACCCGTCGGCCGAGCGACACCGGCAGCAGAGCATGATCCTCGTGCCTCGGGATGCGCCCGGGCTGCACGTCGAGCGCGGCATGACCGTCATGGGCTACGACGACCGCGACCACGGCGGTCACGCCGAGCTGTCGTTCGACGGGGTGCGCGTCCCCGCCGCGAACCTCGTCGCGGGTGAGGGCGACGGGTTCGCCATCGCGCAGGCCCGGCTCGGCCCGGGCCGCATCCACCACTGCATGCGTTCGATCGGGGTCGCCGAGCGGGCCATCGAGCTGATGTGCGACCGGGTCTCGCAGCGGACGGCGTTCGGCAAGCCGCTGTCGGACCAGGGCGTCATCCGCGACTGGATCGCCGAGTCGCGGGTGCGGCTCGAGCAGCTGCGCCTGCTCGTCCTCAAGACCGCCTGGCTGATGGACACGGTAGGCAACAAGGGCGCGCACACCGAGATCCAGGCGATCAAGATCGCCACACCGGCGACCGTCGGGTGGATCCTCGACAAGGCGATCCAGGCCCACGGAGCGGGCGGCCTCAGCCAGGACTTCCCGCTCGCCGCGGCGTGGGCCGGCATCCGCACGCTGCGGTTAGCCGACGGCCCGGACGAGGTGCACAAGAACGCGCTGGCCCGCACCGAGCTGAAGCGTCAGGCCGCCCGACACCGCTGACCCCGCCGGCCCCCCGCTCCCCGCTCCCCCCATACTTCCTCGACCGAACTCACGTTGTTGTCGGTTTCGGCGCCCTCGGAGTCCGCAAACCGACAAGAAGGTGAGTCCGGTGGGGGTGGTGGCGGGTGCGGAAGGGGCGTCCGGCCCGCTCAGCTCACCCAGGTCGGACGCAGCGTGAACCCGGACTCGCCGCCCACCGAGGTCTTCGAGGCCAGCACCTGGTGCAGCTGGATCCGGTTGCGCTCGAACGACAGTCGCGACCCGGCGAGGTAGAGGCCCCAGACCCGAGCCACCCCGAGCCCCGTCTCGGCAACGGCCTCGTCCCAGTTCTCCGACAGGTTGCGGCACCAGTCGCGGGTCGTCATAGCGTAGTGCTCGCGCAGGTTCTCCTGGTGGCGCACCTCGAACCCCTCGTCCTCCATCACTGCCACGATGTCACCGGAGCCGGTGAGCCCGCCATCGGGGAAGACGTAGCGGTTGATGAAGCCGCGGGACGGCAGCCCCGGATGCTGGTTGTCGGGCCGGGTGATGCAGTGGTTGAGCAGCCGTCCTCCGTCGCGCAGGCGGCTGCGCAGGAACCGGAAGTATGCCGGGTAGTTCCCGACGCCGATGTGCTCCGTGAGACCGATGGACGACACCGCGTCGAAGGCGCTCTCGGTGACGTCGCGGTAGTCGGAGTGCCGGATCACGCCCCGGTCGGCCAGGCCCTCACGCTCGAGCCGGGCCGCGCCCCAGGCGGCCTGCTCCTTGGACAGGGTGACCCCGACGGCGGTGACCCCGTAGTGCTGGACGGCGTGGCGCACCATGCCGCCCCAGCCGCACCCGACGTCGAGCAGACGCATACCGGGCTGGAGCCCGAGCTTGCGGCAGACCAGGTCGAACTTCTCGTCTTGGGCCTCCTCGAGCGACGCGTCGAGGGTGGGGTAGACCGCGCAGGTGTAGGCCATTGAGGGGCCGAGCAGCAGCTCATAGAACCGGTTCGAGACGTCGTAGTGATGATGGATCGCCGCGGCGTCGCGAGCGCGGCCGTGCCGCAACCCGTAGGCGAGGCGCCGCAGCTGGCCCGGCATCTCCTCGGGCGGCAGCTCCGGGACGTGCGGGCGGTGGTCCTTGAGGAACGTGGCCAGGTCGGCCACCTCGGCCAGCGTCGGGCGGGCCGGCTGGAGGGTGTCCTCGATGAACCGCAGCGTCTCGTAGGGGTCGGCCTCGTCGAACGGGTCGAGGACGAGGTCGCCCATGAGGTAGGCCCGGACGATGCCGAGCGACCCCGGCGCCGTGAGCAGGTAGTCGAGACCCCGCTTGGACCGCAGCTCGAGCCGAAGCGGCGCGTCCCGGGGGCCGCCCGCCGAGCCGTCGTACGCCGTGAACCGCACGGGCACCTGGCCCCCGAAAAGGCGTGCGAAGGCGTCACCTACGGTCAGCGGGCCGCTCGTGCGGTTCATCAAGGTCGTCATCGTCTACGCACCGCCTTGTCGTAAAGGGTGGGAAGGCGCCCCAGGGGGTCGTACCGCTGCTTCACCCCGCGGTACTGGCTCCCCCCGTAGAGCCGGTCGAACGTCGCTTCGTCGTAGTAGCTGTCGGAGTAGAGGGACTTATGGCCGCCGAGACGCCCGACCTCGTGCTCGATGACCCGGTTGACGTCGCCGGCACGACGCCCCGGCTCGACCGGGACGGTGGACCAGAAGCCCACGTTGACGTACGGCTGCTCCCGCGCCATCGGGTAGAGCGGCCACGGCGTCTGGCCCGCCTCGTCGAGAGCGGAGCCAGTATGCCCGATGTCGAGCGGCCGGAGCTGCACCGGACAGAGCCAGACCGGTTCGATCGGGACCGTGCGCAGGAACCAGCCGACGAACTCGGCCGTGTGCTCCAGGGGGATCTCCACGTCCTGGACGACCCGCTCCCGCGGCGGCTTGCCGCGTCGGGCGTCGAGCCGGGCCATCACCCGGTGCCGGTTCTCGAAGGCGACGATCTTCCAGTAGACGTCGCTGCGCAGCTTGCGCTTGGGCCAGAGCCGGCGGATGACCGGCTGCTGGGCCCCGAAGGCTCGAGAGCACCAGAACCAGTCGGTGTCCCACCGCCACAGGAAGTCGTGGACCGTGAGCACGTCGCGCTCGCGCTGCTGGATGGAGCGGTAGAAGATCTGCTGCCCCGTGTAGTCGCTCGGCGCCGCCTGGCCGACGACCTCGGGGGACCAGCGCCCCAGGGTCAGGTAGGCCTCGTCGGCGGCGAAGACGACCCCGTCGAGGAAGTCGACGGGCTCACCGGCCCACGTATGCGTGCGCATGATCTCGCCGATGGCCGCGGTGACGTCGTCGAGCCCGTGGAACCTCACGTGACGCAGGAGGACGAAGGGCTGCACCGGCTCGAGCTCGATGGTGACGGCGAGCGCATACCCCAGGGAGCCGTAGGAGTTGGGGAAGGCGCGGAACAGGTCGGCGTGCTCCCCGTCGGGCCGGGCGGCGACGATCTCGCCGCTGCCCGTGAGGATCTCGAGCTCGAGGACCGACTCGTGGGGCAGTCCGGCGCGGAACGACGACGCCTCGATGCCGAGCCCGGTGACCGCGCCGCCCAGAGTGATGGTGCGCAGCTGCGGCACGACCAGGGGCATCAGGCCGTGCGGCAGGGTCGCGTCGACGAGCTCCTCGTAGGTCGTCATCCCCTGCACCCGCGCCGTTCGGGCGACCGGGTCGATGTCGACGAGGTGGGTGAAGTCGGAGACGTCGAGCCGCGCGGTGTCGCCGGAGGTCCGCTGGCGGAACAGGTTCGACGTGCGCTTGCCCAGGCGCACCGGGGCGTCGGCGGGCAGGGCCGCGAGGTCGTCGAGCAGCCGCTCGGTGGCGGCGCGGTGCCGTTCTTCACCGACCGGGCGAGTCGTTGCCAAAGCCACCGGCCTATGTAACCAGCATCCTGGTTGTGTCGTGCAACCGGCTTCCGTGTGTTGGCCCGGCCGGCCGGTCACCCGTCGCACCCCACCCCGGTCCGGGTCAGGGTCAGGGTCGGGGGGGCGGCGAGAGCGCCTCGCGGACCAGCTCGGCGTTGGTCTCGACCCGTCGGCCGAGCTCGTCGTGCAGCGTGTCCTCGAGCCCGATCCGCGTGTCGTGGCCGTGCCGTTGAGCCCAGCGGAGCACCGGCCAGGTCCATCGATCCTCCCCGTGCACCAGGACCGGACCGGGCTGGGGTCCGAGGGCGGCCAGGATCCGCTCCGCCGACCACGGTCCCTCGGCACCGGGGCTGTGCCCGGGCATTGCCTCGACGAGCACACTTACCACCCGCCGCGGCCACCACGTGGCGACGAACGCCGCGGCGGCCGACGGCGTCCGCAACCCCGCCTCGACGCCGATGCGCTGGGTGCTCACCCCGGCCGGGACGCCGGGCGCCGCCGCCCGGACCGCCAGCTGCCCCGGCCCCTGACCCTCCGTCTCCCCCCGGGGCGGGCCGGGTGGACTGAGCCGACGCGACGCATACCGGGCAGAAGGGGGGTATGCCCGGGGTCGAGCCGGTCGACTCAGTTCGGTCCGCCGGGGGGTGAGGCGGTCCGGGTGGACTGGCCCGACACGCCGCACACCGGGCAGAAGGGGGTATGCCCGAAGTCAAGCCAGTCGACCCGGGTCGGTCCGATATTGCAGGCCGCGGTGGGTCAGGAGATGAGGGCGTTGACGGCGACGCGCTCCTCGACCAGCTCGGCGACCGTCTCCCACTCTGCCCCTTTATCGGGTCACCCGATAAAGGGGCACCCGATAGAGGGTCAGGGGGTCAGGGCCTCGTGGCAGGCGACGACGCGGTCATGCCACCAGGCCACGCGGTCCGGTGCTGCGGCGGCCCGGTCAACGAGCTCGGGGTCGACCTCGGCGGGGCCAACGGCAATGAGCCCGCCGACCGGCACGAGCGAGGGCCGGGCGACGTCGGCGGCGAGCAGCTCGACGGTGCCGAGCCCGCACGCGTGGTCCAGGGCCGGGAGCGCGGCGGCCAGCGCGATGCCGGCGGCGATCCCGACCGACGTGTCGAGCGCGGACGAAACGACGGCCGGCAGCCCGCAAGCGTCGACGATCTCCAGCGCGCGACGGACCCCGCCCAAGGGGGCGACCTTGACGACGACCAGGTCGGCCGCCTCCTCCCGGGCCACGCGCACCGGGTCCGAGGCCTTGCGGATCGACTCGTCCGCCGCGATCAGGACATCAATACCGTTGCGCGCCAGCCGAACTCGCAGGGCACGCAGGTCCTCGACCCGCGGACAGGGCTGCTCGGCATACTCCAGCCCGTATGCCGCGAGCGCGCCGATCGCGGCCAGCGCCTGGTCCACGTCCCACCCGCCGTTAGCGTCGACCCGGATGCGCACGTCGACGCCGGCGACGTCGCGGACCGCGGCCACCCGGTCGACGTCGTCGGCCAGGGACTGTCCCCGCTCGGCGACCTTGACCTTGACAGTGCGGCACCCGTCGTAGCGAGCGAGCACGTCCGCGACCTGGGCCGGTGGCACGGCGGGCAGCGTGGCGTTGACCGGCACCCCTTGGCGCACCGGCTCCGGGAAGCCGACCCACGCCGCCTCCACCGCGGCTGCGAGCCAGCGGGAGGACTCGGCCACGTCGTACTCGAGGAAGGGGGCGAACTCGCCCCACCCGGCCGGCCCCTGGACGAGGACCGCCTCGCGGTGCTCGACGCCGCGGAAGCGGACCCGTAGCGGGAGTGAGACCACCCGCATCCCGTCGAGCAGCGCGTCGAGAGGCGGCAGGGTCATCGAGCGAAGACCGCCTCGGGCGCGTTGGCCAGCGCCAGGTCGACGCGGCGGCGCTGGTCGGGCTCCAGCTCGGGCAGGGCGCCGGCGTCGAACCAGCGGGAGTCGCTCGACTCGTCGTCGGCGGCGTACGGCTCGCCGCTGACCCACGAGCAGCGGAAGCAGAGACTGAGGAACGCCGACCGGTCGCCGTTCTCGAACTCGATCTCGGGTGTGGCGTGAGCCCAGACGAGGCGATCCGCCACGGCGACGACCCCCGTCTCCTCGAGGATCTCGCGCTCGGCGCCGACGGCCGGCTCCTCCCCCGGGTCGAGGATGCCGGTGACCGGGGTCCAGGCCCCGGTGTCGGCCCGCCGCACCAGCAGGACCTCGTCGCCGTCGGAGCCGGGTCGCACGACGACGCCGGCCACGGCCGGCAGCCACAGCGCAGCGGTGCCGACCCGCTCCCGCAGTGCGACGATGAAGTCCGGGATCGGCATGGCCGCACCATACGGCCCAAAACCCGGGTGTCCCGGAATGTTGAACGCTCAACTAGCGTTTGACCAGGCATACCGCCAACCTGAGGAGTGGGACCTATGCCCGCCATCACCGTCGCCGACCCGACCGTCCTGCCGCGCATCCCCGTGCCGGCGCTCGCCGACCGCCCCCGGCCCGTCGTGCAGCGCATCGACGCACCGAGCGGCTACGAGGGTGACG